>Ga0209319_1000243_pt1 | contig 85487 bp, 66 predicted proteins | sample RifGroE2_FD_184000 | JGI IMG/M metagenome (GOLD analysis project Ga0209319, IMG submission 184000) | Groundwater microbial communities from Rifle, Colorado - Groundwater E2 (SPAdes) (version 2) | ecosystem: Environmental > Aquatic > Deep subsurface > Groundwater | place: Rifle, Colorado, United... | reverse complement strand
AAGCTTATAGCCAGAAATAGTTTTCAACGTATCAACAGAATTATTAACATATTTTGTTGATAACTGTCTGAAATTAAAAATCCAAAAAATGATTTAATCGTTTTCAGTGTTTCGAACACTCATGATTGCAAATCCGCGCCGGGTTTTTTTTACCAAGAACTGGCGCGGATTTGAATTCGTGACAGGGATTATTTTTTTATCTTTGCTATGCAATGCCCAACAAAATCACTTTTCTCGGAACCGGCACTTCTACTGGCGTCCCCGTGCTCACGTGCGAGTGCGAAGTGTGTTGTTCGGAAAACCCTCGCGACAAAAGATTGCGCACGGCTGCTTATGTTGAATACAACGGATTAAGGCTCATCATTGACTGCGGGCCAGATTTCCGGCAGCAGTTGCTGAACAACAACATTCGCGATTTTGATGCTGTACTGATTACCCATGGACACCGCGATCACATTGCCGGGCTCGACGACATCAGAGCATTCAATTACATCCGTGGAAAAACGATTGACATTTATGCCGATGCGGCCACCATTGAATCAATCAAAACAGAGTTTCCGTATATCTTCAATCCCGGCGACTATCTGGGTGCTCCAAAAATCAATCTGACAGTGGTCGATAATTCTCCTTTTGAGATTAACGGCCAGGTAATTATTCCAATTCCTGTTATCCATGGGGAGACTCCGATTCTTGGATTCAGACTGGGAAATATGGTCTATGTGACCGATGCCAGTTGTATTTCCGATGCTTCCATGAATATCATGAAAGGGGCTGACATCCTTGTTTTGAATGCCCTCCGGAAGAAAAAACACGCAACTCATTTTTCGCTCGATGAAGCGCTGGAGCATGCCGCAAAACTGGATGCAAAGTCGGTTTACCTGACCCATATTAGCCATTTCCTGGGGTTGCATCAGGATGTTCAGCGGATATTGCCAGACAATATTTTTTTGGCATACGATGGATTAACTGTTGATTGTTGACAGATTGTCTTTTACCTTACAGAATTGACATTATTTTCTATTACTTTTGCAAAAAATTCAGAAATATGAAGAAACTATTACTCCCTTTGTTTGTAATTATTTTAGCGCTCACAGGTTGCTATTACGAGGAAGGTCCAATCATCAGTTTGCGCACACCGGAAAGCCGTCTTGTGAACAAATGGAAATATGAGAAATTCACCTTAAACGGTCAGGACCAGATGCACAATTATCAAAGCAGCTGGGTTGAATTTAAAAAAGACAAAACGGCCATGTTTTACGAAGACACGGCTTATTCGTATACAGCTGCCTGGGAATTCTCGGATGATTTCAAAACACTGTACCTGAACTGCACAGACGACACTTTTAATACATGGGAAATCGATTACAATATTCTGAAATTGCGCGACAAGGAACTGTGGATGGAAAGCGATTTGGGATCATTAACCATGTATCTTGAGCTTGTTGCTTACTAAAAAACCAAACCTAAAACCTATATGAAACATTTCGCATCTGTTATGGCAATGGCTTTCATTGCTTTCGTCCTGTTCTCCTGCGGGGGGAAAGAAAGCAAAACCAATGATTCTACCGACAGCACTAAAACAGAAGAACAAGTAGCAGGCAATCCTGACCAGATTTATGGTGTCGAAAAAGGAATGATTGAATACAAAATGGTCACCATGGGAATGCCCACGACTATGACCATGTACTGGGATAATTTCGGGAAGAAATCATACACCGAAAGTGCGATGGAAATGATGGGCGTTACAACGACCAGTTTTATGCTGAACGACGGAGAGTATGTTTACAGCTGGGATGGCACCACCAAACAAGGCACCAAAGTGAAGGCTGTTAAGTCAGACAATCTGAATTATAACGACGTTTCAACTGAAATGATGGATAAATATCACATGACCAAAGAAGCCGGTCAGGAAATTCAGGGCAAAATGTGTGATGTTTATAAAATGGAATTCGAAGGAACCAAATCTAAGACATGGGTTTGGAAAGGCATTGCTATCAAATCCGAGACAACAGCCATGGGAATGACCATCACTACCGAAATGACTAAGCTTGAAGAAGGTGCCAGCGCTCCTGAAGGAGCATTTGAAGCCCCAAAAGGGGTTACATTCAAAGAAGCTACAGCTCCTGCCAAATAAGGATATTGCTTACTGCAAAGCTGCCTTTTGGCAGCTTTTTTTATGTCATTTTGGCGCATTTTAATAACTTTCAGATCTAAAACGTGACCGTTTTACACGAATTAGTGACAGGAACTCATTTGGTATCAAAGTTGACATGCCGCGATCGTTAAAAATTGAAAAATGGGAAAAATAATAGGAATTGACTTAGGAACCACAAATTCATGTGTGGCAGTAATGGAAGGCAGTGAGCCGATTGTAATCGCCAACAGCGAAGGAAAGCGCACAACACCAAGTATGGTGGCATTTACCGACAATGGCGAGCGAAAAGTAGGTGACCCGGCTAAACGTCAGGCCATCACAAATCCGACACGCACAGTATATTCAATAAAACGATTCATGGGTGAAACCTATGACCGCGTAAGCAAGGAAATTTCGCGCGTACCTTATAAAGTTGAGCGTGGGCCGAATAATACTCCCCGCGTTTTGATTGATGATCGCCAATACACGCCGCAGGAAATCTCAGCCATGATTCTGCAGAAGATGAAAAAAACGGCTGAAGATTATTTGGGTACTGAAGTAACCGAAGCTGTTATCACTGTTCCGGCATACTTCAACGATTCACAGCGCCAGGCAACAAAAGAAGCCGGAGAAATTGCCGGACTTACGGTGCGTCGTATCATTAACGAACCGACCGCTGCTGCTCTGGCCTATGGGTTAGACAAGAAAAACAGAGATATCAAAATCGCTGTCTACGACCTTGGTGGTGGCACATTCGATATTTCAATACTTGAATTGGGCGAAGGCGTTTTTGAAGTAAAATCAACCAACGGCGACACTCATCTTGGTGGTGACGACTTTGATCATCGCATTATTGAGTGGCTGGCTGCAGAGTTCAAAAAAGATGAAGGTCTTGACCTTCGCCAGGATCCGATGGCGCTTCAGCGTCTGAAAGAAGCTGCTGAAAGAGCAAAGATCGAACTCTCCTCGAGTCCTCAGACTGAAATCAATCTCCCATATATTATGCCTGTGGATGGTGTTCCAAAACACCTTGTAAAAACACTTACCCGCGCAAAATTCGAGCAACTGATCGATGACCTGGTAAAAGCTACCATCGAACCATGTCGCAAAGCACTGGCCGATGCAAATATGAAAAATACCGACATCGACGAAGTAATTCTTGTTGGTGGATCCACGCGTATTCCGGTTATTCAGCAGGTAGTTGAAGAATTTTTCGGAAAGAAACCTTCAAAAGGTGTGAACCCGGATGAGGTTGTGGCAGTAGGTGCTGGTATCCAGGGCGCTGTGCTTACCGGAGAAGTTAAAGATGTTCTCTTGCTTGATGTTACTCCGCTTTCTTTGGGAATTGAAACTTTAGGTGGTGTAATGACCAAACTGATTGAGTCCAATACAACAATTCCGTCTAAAAAAGCTGAGACTTTTTCCACCGCTGCTGACAATCAGACTTCGGTTGAAATTCACATCATTCAGGGCGAGCGTCCGATGGCCAATCAAAATAAGAGTATCGGACGTTTCCACCTCGATGGATTACCTCCCGCACCGCGTGGAATCCCGCAAATTGAAGTAACCTTCGACATCGATGCCAATGGAATTCTGAATGTTTCAGCCAAAGATAAAGCTACCGGCAAAACACAGCAGATTCGTATTGAAGCCAGCAGTGGTCTGACCGATGACGAAATTAAAAAAATGAAAGCCGAAGCTGAAGCCAACGCTGACGCTGATAAAAAAGAACGCGAGCGCATTGATAAAATCAATCAGGCCGACAGCATGGTTTTCAATACCGAAAAACAGCTGAAGGAATATGGAGATAAAATTCCGGCTGAGAAAAAAGAGGTTATTGAATCGGCGCTTGCCGAGCTTAAAGATGCTCATAAATCTCAGAATATTGAGGCATTGGATGCTGCTACTGCCAAGCTGAATACTGCATGGCAAGCCGCCAGTGAAGAAATGTATAAAAACACAGGACCGCAAGATCCTCAAGCTGGTGCAGATTCCGGAGCTCAACAGGAACCGAAGTCTGGAAATGATGAAGTGACTGATGTAGACTTCGAAGAAGTAAAAGACAAGTAGAATCTTTTTTGATTTTAGATAAGAATTCCGACATCAAGCTCTTTTGGTGTCGGTTTTTTTTGGACATGTTTTTTGCTAACTTTGTAGTTAAATGCTCAATTATGATCCCATTTTCTCCACCGCGTATTGATCAGCAGATTATTGACGCTGTCAATGAAGTTCTTAATTCCGGATGGATCACAACCGGACCTAAGACAAGAGAATTTGAAACATTGCTTAAGGACTATACGAAATGTTCCGAAGTGCTTTGTGTCAACAGTGCCTCTGCCGGGCTGGAACTTGTTTTACGCTGGTTCGGCGTTGGTCCCGGCGATGAAGTAATTGTGCCAGCCTATACGTATGCAGCCACTGCAAATATTGTCATTCATTGCGGCGCAACGCCTGTTTTTGCAGACAGCAGCCCTGATGATTTCAACATTACGGTTGATGAAATCCGAAAAAACATTACTGCAGCTACAAAAGCCATTATTCCTGTCGATCTTGGTGGATTTCCATGTGACTACGACGCTATAAACGAATTGGTGGCTGATCCTGATATCAGAAAACTGTTTTCGCCTGAAAATGAAAATCAGAAGAAGCTGGGACGTATTCTTGTTTTATCAGATGCGGCTCACAGTATTGGCGCCCTTTATAAATCGCAGAAAACAGGCGTTCTTACAGATGTCACCGTGTTTTCATTCCATGCGGTGAAAAATCTGACAACAGCCGAAGGCGGAGCCATTTGTATGAATTTCAAAAACCCATTTGAAAACAATATTATCAAGCAGGACCTGATGCTTAAATCCCTCCATGGGCAGAATAAAGATGCTCAGGCAAAACTGCAACCGGGAAACTGGAAATATGATATTATTGAGCCTGGTTTTAAATGCAACATGACCGATATGCAGGCTGCTATTGGGATTGTTGAGCTGAAGCGATATGACAGCGATATGCTGGCCCGCCGCAAAATGATTTATACATTGTATTCGCAGTTGCTTCAAAAACACCCCAGGGTTCAGCTTCCTGTGTACAAGACGAGTATAGCCGAAACATCCTATCACGTTTTTTTACTCCGGATTAAAGGCATTACTGAACAGCAGCGCGACGATCTGATTCAGGAAATATTTCGCAGGGAAGTGTCAGTGAATGTGCATTTCAAGCCATTGCCAATGATGACCTACTATAAAAGTATTGGATACGAAATAAAAGACTACCCGGTGGCCTATGATAATTTCAGCCGCGAAATTTCTCTTCCGGTCTATTACGATCTGACCAATGAGCAGGTACACACAGTCGCGAGTGCGGTTATCGATTCAATTAATAAAATATGTCCATGATAGGTAAGCGGCTTTTCGACCTGTTGTTTTCATTTACAGCTATTCTGGCTCTGTTGATTCCCGGAGTGTTCCTTGCACTGATTATTGTATTTGGATCGCGTGGAGGCGCATTCTTCAGACAGATTAGGGTAGGGAGGAATCAAAAAACCTTTCAGCTTTTAAAATTCCGCACCATGTTCAGCGGAAGCGATGCCAAAGGCTTGCTCACCGTTGGTTCGGCGGATAGCCGCGTGACGGGTTTCGGAAAATTTCTACGCAAAACAAAGCTGGATGAGCTTCCGCAGATGCTGAATATTCTTTTCGGTCAAATGAGTTTTGTTGGTCCCAGGCCCGAAGTTCCCAAATATGTTGCATTATATAACGAAGAACAGAAAAAGGTTTTTTCAGTGCGCCCTGGTCTGACCGACTATGCATCACTCGAATACATCAACGAAAGCGACCTGCTGGCACAACAACCAGATCCGGAAAAATTCTATATTGAAACGGTGATGCCTGCCAAACTCAGTCTCAACCTTAAATACATTAATGAAATGGGTTGCTCAACGGATCTGAAAATAATTTTCAGGACACTGTTTAAGATTGGGCGGAGGACTTAGATTTTGTTGATGTCTCAAATAGTCTTCAGCCACAAAAACAACATTCCACCGTCCGAAAGCGACGCAGGAGCTGAAGGACATGGAACCGTTGTTTTTGCTATTGTTACGACGGTTCCATGTTCCGGCATCAAAGTCAATCGACAACTTAAAAGTTAGCCAGAACGGTGGAATGTCGTAACAATACTGTCGTTTTGCGACATCCTCTATAAGGGTTATAAAAAAACAGAGCCAGACATTGTCTGGCTCTGAAATAACCTGAAGTAAAGGGTATATGGGTATAAAAAACAGGTTCTCGTTAATGTTTCACAGTGATCAGACCTTCCTGGGTAGAACCGTCTGTAAACCGAAGAATATAGAAATATGTTCCATCACTTGTTGATGACGCATCCCAGTCGTTTTGGTAGTTTTCCGATTTATAGACAAGCTTGTTGCCCTTATCATAAATACTGAGTTCGGTATTCGGATATTTGCTCAGATTTGTAATTGAGAAAGTTTCGCTGATACCATCACCATTTGGTGTAATCATGTTGGGAATGCCCAATTCACAATGAGTGAAAACCACAAAGAAACTATCAACATACGTTTGGCAACCTGATACTTGAGCGTAATAGAGGCCGGGCTTACTAACAGTCAGCTGCTGAGTTGATAATTTGTATTGAGGCCAGTAGTATTGATATCCGCTGTTTTTCTGTGCGACAGACAAACGAATAATAGAGCCAGTGCAGGCTGTAATTAGGTAATCGTTGTTGAGTGTTGGCTTGGGAATGATTTTAACTGACACCGATTTGGACAACAATTTTCCATTCTCCAGGGCAATTATTACTCTATAAACACCTGATTTATCTATTGAGATTTCTGGCGTGGTGGCACCGGTATTCCATTTGTAGGAATTATTTCCTGGCACATAGGCCATGAGAGTCATTGATTGCTCCGAACATGTGTCGCGCGGCAGCATGTCGAATGCTGAGAGTGTTCGGGTTTCAGCACCTGAATTGCTTCCATCATTGTTAACCGGAATCAGATAGTCATGTTCTCCACCATCCAAAGAAATGTCATTTGTAATCGGATCAGAAAAAAGATCACTCTCATTTGATGAATGCTTGTAACCGGCAATCTGTATAACATATTCATCAGACAGATAATTTTTCATTCGGTTATCAACAGGAAGCTGATTCAACCATCTCAAAATGTCTTTCGAATTTGCATCAGGATCAATAACAACAACGTTGCGCTCTTCTTGTTCAGATTCTGAAATGATCGAAATGGGCTGTTCGGCAGTTTCATCCATGATGACTTCCGGCATAACATAGGAGCTATGTGGGGTTGCATTATTATCCTTTTTATCTGATTTGTCCGAAGCAAAGAAATAAATGGCAGTGGCCACCGCAATCGTAGTCACCACGCCGACAGCAACCTGAAGTGGTTTTGTGCGCAGCAAAGCCAGTATGGACACAGTGCCAACTGTCTTCATGATGTCGGAGGACATGGAGTCGAAATATCCGGGAGGTGTAGTAAAAGGATTACCCTTTCCTGAACTCCCCAGACCTTCGAATTTCACATAATTCTCCTTTTGCTTATGATGTGTCCGAAATTTCATAGTTCGTTTCTTTGACTGCATTATTGCTGCAGCGTTTAATCAGTTTTTAAAATTTCTTCTATTTTTTTCACGGCAATGTGATATGAAGCTTTCAGCGTGCCAATGCTAACACCCACAACATTGGCAATATCCTGATAGGGCATCGCTTCAAAATAGCGCATAAGGAAAACCAGTTTCTGCCTGGCAGGCAGTGTGGCAACGGCTTTCTGTAATTTGCGCTGAATGTCGGAACCTTTAAAGTAAATATCAGATTCAATACGGTCGCCAAAGTCTTCACGCAATTCATCCATTGAAACAAAAAGATGGCTTTTTTTGCTTTTCAGAAACGACAGTGCTTCGTTGGTTGCAATGCGATAAATCCAGGTGTAAATTTTTGAGTCTTCGCGGAATTTATCAATGTTTTGCCAGACTTTGATGAAAGTGTTCTGAATGACATCATTGGCGTCGTCGTGGTCGATAACGATACGGCGAATGAGCCAATAGGCCTGTTCCTTGTATTTATTTAGCAATAACTCAAAACCACGCTGCCGCGTTTTTTCGGCTTTCAGCAGATTCAATATTTCTGCGTCGGTGATTTTGTTCATATTGCTAATTAGAGCGAAGTTTTTCTTTTCAATACCTTAATGGCTGCATCAACAATATTATCCGCTTTGAGGCCATACTTAACCATCAGTTCTTCGGGTGTACCACTTTCCCCAAAACTGTCGCACATGGCTACGAATTCCTGCGGAGCAGGCGAATTTTGAGCGAGCAGTGCTGCCACCGCTTCGCCAAGGCCACCAGCAACAACGTGTTCCTCTGCAGTTACCAGACACCTTGTTTTTGAAATGCTCTTCAGCAGCAAGTCGTTGTCAAGGGGTTTTATTGTGTGAATGTTAATCACTTCGGCCGATATTCCTTTTTCTTCAAGCAAGCGGCAGGCTTCGAGTGCTTCCCAAACGAGATGACCAGTGGCAATCAGAGTAACATCTTTTCCTTCATTGAACAGAATGCCTTTTCCTATTTCAAATGGCTGATCGATGGGCGAGAAATCCGGCACTACCGGGCGACCGAAGCGCAGATAAACCGGGCCGTCAAAATCAGCAATGGCCTGTGTGGCGCGGTAAGTCTGCGAATAATCGCAGGTATTTATTACGGTCATATTCGGCAGAGCACGCATCAGCGCAATGTCTTCCATAATCTGGTGCGTGGCTCCGTCTTCACCCAAGGTGATTCCGGCATGAGAGGCGCAGATTTTTACGTTTTTATTGCTGTATGCAACACACTGGCGAATCTGGTCATAAACACGGCCCGTTGAAAAATTGGCAAAGGTGCCTGTGTATGGAATATAACCCGAGATAGCCAGCCCCGATGCAATGCCAATCATATTTGCTTCAGCAATACCAACCTGAAAAAAACGATCAGGAAAATCAGCTGCAAATGCATTCATTTTGAGCGATCCGGTCAGGTCGGCACAGAGTGCCACTACTTTGTTGTTTCTTTTTCCAAGTTCAGCAAGGGCATCGCCAAATCCTGAACGTGTATCTTTCTTTTGTCTTACTTCAATTTGTTTCATCTGGTTTTCAATTAAAACATCGACAAATTGACCTTGGTCATAGTTGCCGATTTTACTGTAAAATTCTTTTCTATTGTCAGCATGGAGCGTGTCTGGAATTTTGAACGAAAGACAGCTAAATATTCTCCGGGTTGCAACATAATAACTTCCTGTTCTCCTGTGCCACGAAAATTATACACCCATTCCAGCGAATTGTCTTTCTTCAGATACAAGCTGCCATATCCGCTTGCGGGGAACTGAAAGATGGATGTGCCTGCACTCGGAACCTCTACAAATGTTGTCGTACTCTGATCAATTCTTACATTTTCAACATAAGTACGAGGTAATGTCATTATTTCAAGGTCATATACATCGCAAATATATTTTTCGCGGGTGTACATAAATTGGGTGTTCAACGTATTCATTTTCCCTGATTCGCGAACGACACAAAGAATGGGATTGCGGCTTTGTGTGGAACTCCCTTCTGTTCTGACTTCGAGAAATCCCTGCGGAGCCGACACTCCAACAACCGTGTGTTTGCCGGGTGTTAGCTCGAGTGAATCAATAAACACCGGCGGGATGGTATGCACCTGAATTCGGTAGTTCAGCAGAGGATCAATCACCAGCGTGTCAGGAAATCCTTTGTTGTTGAGCGAATGAATGAAATTGTATTTGGGAAGTCCGCTTAACTTGTCATAAAATGTCATGTTGACATTGGTCTCGGTTGGATTTCCTTTAACATCAAGCAGATTCACCTGACAGGAAGTTGAGTTTAGGGCCTGAGAGATAACAATATTAAGTGCAGTGCTGAATTGTTTTTCAGTTGTTGCATCGAAATATGTGCCTACGCAGTCAAATTGTTCTTTGAAACTTTTCCCGATTCCAATAATAAATGGTTTCAGGAAAATCCCTTTTTTCTGCAGCGCGAGCGACACCGCACATGGGTCACCATTACACTCTTCGAGTCCGTCGGTTATAAGAATAATGATATTGCGGCAGCTTGAACAGGATGGAAAGTCTCCGCCGGCGCGTTCGAGCGACATGGCTATGGGCGTTGTCCCGCGCGGGTTTATGGTCTTCAGCTTATATTTAATTTTCTCAACATTATCCGGGCCGAACGGAACTTCAAGCCGGGTGTCATCGCAGTCCTGCGGAGGATAGTCCTTTGTGTGACCATAGCAACGAAGAGCCAGCTCCAGATTGGGCACGTCGCGCAGACTGTCGAGCAGGTCCGACATTATTTTCCGGGCAATGGTAATCTTCATATCGCTCTGCCAGCGACCATACATGGACTGGCTGGCATCGAACAGAAACAGAATGCGTGTTGTTATCACCTTTTCTTTTTCTTGCGAACCAACCTGAGCCGCAGCGAAGAACGGCAATAGTGAAAAAATTGATATGATTAAAAATATCCTCATCTAGTAATCACCAAGTGTTTCGGTCAATTCCGATAGCGCAGTGTTTTTCTGATCGTCGCTGGGTGGCGAACCATGCCATTTGTGACTGCCTTCCATAAACGAAACACCTTTACCCATTATTGTTTTCATAAGGATTACAACGGGTTTTTCTTTTCCACAAGCATTCTTAGCTTTTTCAAGCGTCAGAAGGATTTCGTTCATATTGTGGCCGTCCATCTCAAGAACAGTCCAGCCGAATGCAGTCCATTTTGCTGCCAGATCGCCCAATGCAAGCACATCATCGACCGGGCCGTCAATTTGTTTTCCGTTGTAGTCGATGGTGGCAATAATATTATCAACTTTTTTTGCTGCGGCATACATGGCTGCTTCCCAGATTTGACCTTCCTGGAGTTCACCGTCGCCATGCAGTGTGTAAACAAAAGTTTTTTCGCCGCTAAGTTTTTTTCCGAGTGCGCAACCGATAGCAGCCGAGAGACCCTGACCCAGTGAGCCAGAGGCGATGCGAACGCCCGGCAGATGTTCGGCCGGAGTGGGGTGGCCCTGCAAGCGGCTTCCGAGTTTACGGAAAGTTGCAAGTTCTTTTACCGGGAAATAGCCAGAGCGGGCAAGTACACTATACCAGGCCGGGCTAATATGGCCGTTTGAAAGAAAAAACACATCTTCGTTTTTTCCGTCCATTGAAAAGGAGGCAGGATTGTAATTTAAAACGTTGTTGTATAATGCAACAAGAAAATCGGTGCAGCCGAGTGAGCCGCCGGGATGGCCCGATTGAACAGCATGAACCATGCGAACGATGTCGCGGCGCACTTGTGATGAGAATTTGTTAAGGTCTTCGACAGAATGCATCTTTTTAGGTTCAAAGATAACGGAATTATCAATTCAAAATGAAAAAAAATGTGCACATTACTTTGTGAATTGATGTTCAAAGCTTAATCCCATGCTGATTTGGATAGTTTTTGAAAATTCATTATATTTGCAATAAAATTATTACTCTATGAAATATTTAATGGTTTGTCTGGGCAACATTTGCCGCACTCCTATTGCTGTAGGAATACTCCGTAAAAAACTTGCCGATATTGGCAGTAGCTCAGAGGTTGATTCTTGTGGTTTTGAACCACATCATATTGGCGACTCTGCCGATACAAGGGCTTTGACCGTCATGACTGAAAATGGAATTGATATCAGCGATCATCGCGCGAAACTTTTTCATCCGGATAATTTCAAAAATTTCGATCTGATTTTGGCAATGGATAAATTCATTCTGGACGATATCAAACGCATGGCAAAAAGCGAAGACGATCTGAAGAAAGTCGATTTATTGCTCAATGTTCAATATCCAGGCATGAATTGCGAAGTCCCGGATCCTTATTATGGCGATACCGATGGATTTCACAAGACCTTTGATATTATTGACAAGGCGCTGGATGTGCTGATTGAGAAATATGAGAAATGACAATCCCCGATTTTTGCGAAAAAACTGCTTTAACAGAAGCTGCTTACAGAATCAAGGGGTATATTCATCGGACTCCACTTCTCTCTTGCTCAGCTATTGACCGGTTTCATGGATGTGAGATTGTTTTCAAATGTGAAAACTTTCAGGTAGCCGGCGCATTCAAATCGCGTGGTGCTGCCAATGCAGTTTTTTCTTTGATCGAAAAGGGTTTTTCAGGAAGTGTGGCCACCCATTCTTCGGGTAATCATGCTCAGGCACTCAGTCGGGTGGCTCTGCACGCTGGAATTGCAGCACATGTTGTTATGCCTGAAAATTCCCTGTTGTCAAAAATAAATGCGACAAAAGAATACAAGGCGCAGGTAACTTTTTGCCAACCTATGCTCGCGGCCCGGGAGACAACACTCACGAAGATTATTGTCGATACCGGTGCTGTAGAAATTCATCCTTACGATAATCGGGAAATTATTATTGGACAGGCCACCTGTGCCATGGAAATTCTGGATGAGTACAAACCCGATTTTATACTGACTCCGGTCGGAGGAGGTGGTTTGCTGAGCGGAACTGCGCTGGCTGCAGCTTATTTTGGTAATTCAGTAAAAGTGATAGGTGCCGAGCCAGCCGGGGCTGCCGACGCACGGGAATCGTTCGTGACGAAAAAATTCGTCCCTTCGGTTGATCCGAAAACCATTGCAGATGGGTTACTCACTTCGCTCGGAAAACTAACTTTTCCGTTGATTTTGCAGCATGTAAACGATATTTTGCTGGCGGATGAAAGCGAGATTATCAGCGCTATGCGTATGCTTTGGGAGAGGGCCAAAATCATGGCAGAGCCTTCGTCTGCGGTGCCCCTGGCTGTTGTAAAAGCAAATCCCGATATTTTCAGAAACAAAAAAGTTTGTATAATAATTTCCGGCGGTAATGCCGATCTTGACCATTTGCCATGGACCAATTAAAGTTGTTGTACCTGATTCCTGTTGATCTTGGCTTTTCTCCCGAAGGAGGAATTTATTCGCCAGAGCAGATCCGCATCATTTATTCTTTAAAGCATTTTGTTGCAGAAAATGCATCGACTGCGCGAAAAATGCTAAAAAAGTGTGGATACCCGCATCCACTGCAGGAAGTAGAAATTGTAGAATTCAACGAGCACACGCGGGCAATGCCTGAAACGATGGCGGATGTAAAAAAAATGCTCACAGATGTGCCCGTTTGTGGCCTGATGTCGGAAGCGGGGATGCCTTGTGTGGCCGATCCCGGGCACGAAGTAGTAAGACTGGCTCACGAGTTGAAAATAAAAGTGGTACCGTTGCACGGTCCTTCATCGATTATGCAGGCTTTGGTAGCATCCGGGTTGAATGGTCAGCAGTTCGTTTTCCATGGCTACCTGCCTGTCAAGACTGAATTTCGCAAATCAAAGCTTCGTGAATTACAGGTGCAGGCGCAAAAAAGCAATTATACTCACATTTTCATGGAGGCGCCGTACCGGTCAAATCAGATATTGCAGGATATTGTTTCAGTTCTCTCCGATTTGATTTCACTTTGTGTTGCTTGCGAAATTGGCACTCCGGAGGAATACATCGAGACAAAAAAAATCGGGCAATGGAAAAAATCACTGCCCGATTTGCATAAAAAACGTTGTATCTTCTGTATCTCAGCCTAGTGCTGATGGCCATTAGCGCCATGAACATGACCATGTGCAAGCTCTTCTTCGGTAGCTTCACGCAGATCAAGAACTTTGCCGCTGAAATAGAGTGTTTTTCCAGCCAGTGGGTGATTGAAATCAATATTCACCTTCTCAACTCCAATGTTTTTAACCATGCCATGAAAAATGTGGCCTTTGTCATCCTGCAGCGGAATCATGTTACCGACTTTCAACATTTCCATATCAATTTTACCGTCGCGCATAAAAATATCGATCGGTAAATCCGCAATATTCTCCTGTTCGTAAGTGCCGTAGCCATCTTCCGGAAGGACCTGGAAACCGAATGAGTCGCCAGCCGAAAGGTTAGCCACATTATTCTCAAAGCCTGGAATTAGCTGCCCGTGTCCGTAAAGGAATGTAAATGGACGTTCCTCATTAACAGCTTCAATCACATTTCCGTTTTCGTCGTTTTCTGATAGTTGGTACAACAATGAAACAACTTTGTTCTTTTCAATTTTCATTTTGTTTGTTTTGGTTTTTATTTATTCTTCACCTTCTTCAGTATCTTCACTACCCTCGTTAATTTTTTTCAGAAATTTCTCTTTTCTCGAGGTGGTTGAAATGTAGTACCGGTAAGCTTTTTCGCCTTCTTTTGCTTTCAATTCACGTTCCTCGGGCTTTGCGTTTATAATAATCTCGTTCCATTCTTTTTTGGATGAGAAAACTGACATAAGCCCGTTGTAATAGTCAAAGAAATACCATTCAGAGCCAATATCGAGATAGAATGTCAAACGGTCACCGCTGCGTTTCTGCGACAATTCCATTTTACCATCAACATATTTATTGACTTGTGTTTTTCCCACAGTGGCAATACCAATTTTGCCCTGAGAGATATAGCTTTTGGTTTTATGATTGTATTTCAGTGTGAGGTCTGAAAACGAAATGGTGTGTTCAAGTTTTTCAGGAAGCTTTTTGAAATAGCCGTACAAAATCAACTCGGATTCGGCTTTTTCAGCTTCTTCGGCCGAAAGAACTTCGCCAAGATATTTATTGTATAATTCGCTTCTGACATTGGTTGGCTCCAGTTCGGGATTTGCAGCAAATGCCAGTTCGAACATCTCCAGAGCTGCAGGAGCGAGAAAGAAATCGAGCTCCGAAACAGAATAGATCATCGTGCTACTGTCGCGATTTGAATGATCGATGATACCGAAATTACTCATTTTCATTCTTCCGAAATTGTCCCCAAAGGATAATTTCCCTTCGTTTCTCGACATGCATTTAAACACAGACAAACTCATGTATTTGCCTGGCAATACCGGCTGAGCCAATTTTTCTTTGGATGATACTCTGTATTCATAGCTATCATGATCGTAAGTCAAATAGCCACTTGAAGTTGCAAGTTCGGGGTCACCACCAATGAATTTGCGCGTCAAAAATGCCGGGTAAACACCAACTGAGTCGCGGTTCAGGTACAATCCAAGATAAATGCGGTCTCCCTGAGTATTTGTCATCGTTTCTCCGATTGGAATATAAATTTCCATCGGATTAATTTCTGTAGTAAACTTTGCCCATTGCAAACCAAGGGTATCGCATTGGTGTTTGATTCTGACACCACCATCGAAAGTGAGAAATTCAGCAGAAGCTGTCAGATTCACATCTCCATAAAAATCGAAGTAAGGGCTGAGCGTAAATTCAAGCGAATCGGATATATAGCCGTGGGCATACGTTTGAATGGTCGAATCAACAGAAACTTTGTCGAGGAAGATTCTTTGCATTCCCTCCATTTCGTCGACATAGTCGTAGTAGCCTTCACCAAGGTAGGAATTTTTGCCATAAACAAAAACCTTGGCACTACTGATGGTGTGGTATTTTGTAGTATTGTTTGCAAGAATCTGAGCATTTTCAAGTGGAACCATTTCTGCCTTTTTCAGAATAGTAACATTGCCGTCTCCCGGGAAAATGGTTGCATCAGCTACTTTTATAAACATTACGTCACTGGCATAAATTACTTTTTCCCGCAAACTGTATTTTGCCCGTGAAGATCGAAAGCTCAGCGAATCCTGAGCAGGATGTGTAGAAATAAACTCAGAACCTGCCAGATCAACATCGGCGAGTTGTTTTAAATCCATTTTTTCGAGCCCGGGTACATTCACAGCATTGTTCTGCAGTTCAATTTCATCTTTCTCCATATACCAGTCGAACTGATCCATGTAACAGATGTATTCATTCACAGGAAAATTAACGAGCGAGGTGCCTCCGTTGGATTTGAATTCACCTTTTTTCTCATCAAAATCCACATGGCCTTTGTAGTTTTTTGTTTCAAAGGCCAACTCATCATAATCAGCTGTTTTGAGAAAGAAATCGCAGGAGTCAGTATCGAAAGTTCTGTTCTGGAATTTGAATAGTCTGGAAGTCATAGTTGCATTACGAAAATCAAGCTTTCCGGTGCCGGTTAGCCCGCCTGGTGTAATATTCAGTGTCCCGGTCAGTTCTGTTTCTTCTGCATACATCCTGGCTGGCTGATCTGTGGTTGTCACTGCAAGCCGATCTTCATAGGGCCGCCATTCCTGCTGAACATTGTGAGCCTCGACTGGCGGAACACTGTTGGTTCCGGTTTGTTCCTTCACCGTGTAATCCTTGACTTTTGCAGTCATATAATCCGGAAAAAACAGGAAATTATCAGATTTACTTTCTGATGACAGATAAGAAAGTGTACCATTTCCAAACAATCCTTTGTTTGAAAGATCGATGATATTGGTAAAAGTTCCCTTGCCGCCATAAGCTGGATATCCTGCAGGTCCGGTATTGTGAAGAAACCCGAGTGAGTAGTCTTTCATCACTTTCAATGGCTGCACAATATCAGGGAAAATGCCCGCTGACGACAGATAGCCGCTGAATTCAAGACCATCAGTAGAAAAGTCATCGAGACTGTCGAGTGTGAAAGGATCAATACGGTAAAAAAAGTTTTCTCGTGGATATGACCCCGGGTAATCGGAGTTTTTATCCCAGTAAACAAATGAGAATTTTTTCGAATTGAAAATGGGATATTCGGGCATTGACTTTCTGCCGGATTTATTGTTGGGATGATCAATCAGGATATCTCCACTGAGGTCTTCAATAACGCTCTTGACGCGGATAAGCGGATACTCTCCATACTCATCCGGTTTACGGCTTTTCACCTTGAATGTCATTGAGTCAATGATGGGCAGGTTGAGCATGAATTTATCATACTCGAAAGAAAAGTTTTTTCCGTAGTAATCAAATAAACCAGCATGAACCCTACCTGCAAAAGTGAAATCACGATTTTTCTTCACGACTATTTCCTGATCGGTCGGATAAATATACACTGCCTGAGAATCGCTCAGAAAAACACGAGAGACCCCTTTAATCCGCAGATCCCAGTTGAGCAAACTGAAAGTTGCATTTGATTCAGCTTCAATAACGGAATGAAACTGAATTACGTCGTAATCGGCTTTTCCAACTTTCGCATTCAGGTAATCGAAAACTTTATCCTTTACAAAAACTTTATCGGTATTGGGATCATAAATCACAAATCCTTTGATCGCGTAGTCAATGATTTCACCGCGTATTCCTTCAACCTGAATCCGGCGGTATCCTGCGTAATCGGCCACCGGAAACATTCTTGAACCAATAAGGTTGGAATAGTTTTTCAGTGACTGAAACGGGTGCAGGTCATTGATCCCCTTGAGTTTTTCGAAACGACCCTCTGAATAGTAATTGGCTGATTCAAACAACGCTTCGCTAGAAGATCCGGGACCTTTAATCATTCTGAAATCAATAATCGGATCGTCCAATTTCCAGTACAAAGCTTCAAAATGCATGTCAACTTTGTGGTAGGTATTAAAGAAAGGGGTTTGGCGCAATCCTTCCTTATCGCGAATGAATGAAATTTCTCTTATTGAAACCCAGGTACTATCCCCTTTTGCTAAATCATCCGGATCAAGTTTTTTGTCAATATATCTCATGATTAAACCCGGATGATAAATAGAATCGCCTTCGAAATAAATGGAAACTGAAGCCCGGTCGCTGTTTACGCGGTCGCGACGGATACTGAAGCTTTTTGATCGCGATTGCAGAAATACGGTTCCATCTTTTTTAAATGACAATATTGCATCATAAATTTCATCTCCGGAGCCTAATAGTTTTGGGCCGTGCATCGAAAAACCGCCCTCGAAGTCAACATCTCTGTATATTTCTTTAATGGCAAGGCGCTTGTCATATGAGGTAAACTGTGGATACAAGGCGTTTTCGCCGCTGCGGTTGGCCAGAACTTTTTCTTCAATTCTTCCTGGGATAGAAGTGGCTCCGAAAAATTCTTTATTGTAAAAAAGCACGGTGTCAATCGCATAATCACGGCTTTTCAGTTCAATTTCATAATGGCCAAAAGTGGAATATACTTCAGATGGTTTCAACCCAGCTCTGAGCCAGTCAATTCGACCTTTTTCGCCAACCCACTTTTTTTGTAAAGGATAGTATTTCCCTCGGGTGTCATAAATAACAGAACTGTCGTTGTTGGCGTAGCAGGTGAGAATTAGCGAAGGGAAGAAAACCACGGGTTCATCCTCAAATGTGAAGTCGTATGTGGAATTGCTGGCTACCCATTTGGTGGAATTGGAAACATACAGATAGTTTTGCAAAAACAGAGAATCCGAAGCTGACAGAAAATCCAGAAATGAGTTGCTGGTCGATTTGCCCATCAGCTTATCGAGGGTTAGATGCCAGGGATCGAACACCGCCGGGAGTTTGCCAGCTTCCGACATATTCATGAGGCTGATCATATAATTCATGAAGTGCGGATAGGCCTTCATTTTTTTCTTCAGCATCAGGTTGCAGTTCGTTATTACCGTCTTTTTCTGAGGTTCGACAAGTACTCCGCCATTCCAGAAGGGAGTGAATTTTTCGAGCATGAAAAGTTCACCGGCTTTCCGGTCATCCTTGTTTTCAAGAATGGTGTACATGCTGGTCATTTCCATCAGAAACTTGTTAGGATCGTCGGAAAACTGCTTCAGCTGAGCAAAAATAGTTTGTGACAGCAACAGTATAAACAATGAAAAAGCAAACCTCATAGTAATTTATTTAACCTTAGTAAAACGTGCAGCAACCCAGTTTTCTTTTACAATGAACTTCTCAATTTCCATACCCAACGCTTCGCAGGCATCCGAAATATCGGGCAGATCTTCGCTGTAGAAGCCACTCAGAAGCAGGTTGCCTCCGGCTTTCAACGCATTGTTGTAAAATGGCAGATTTCCCAGAATTACATTTTTATGAATATTGGCAAGCAAAATATCGCAGGTTCTTCCGGACAGAATTTCTTTTTCGCCCTTTGATATTTCAATGCGTCGACAATTGTTTCGTTCGATGTTTTCGATGGAATTTTCGACCGACCAGTCATCATTGTCGTATGCAAAAACCGATGCGGCATTTTTTAGTTCAGCAAAAATGGCCAATATTCCCGTGCCAGTACCGGCATCAATTACAGTTTTATTTTCGAAATCCATTTCAATCATCAGCCGAAGCATGGAATAGGTAGTGGCATGCTGTGCAGTACCAAACGACATTTTCGGTATAATCCGTATCTGATAAGGAATTTCAGGTCGTTGGGGATGAAACGGAGCCGAAACATATATCTGTCCTTCAATTTCTGTTGAAGGGAAGTTCTTTTCCCATTCTTCATTCCAGTTTTTATTTTCAAGTTCTGACTGAATAATCCGTACAGGACTGTTGGGCAACATTTTTTCAATCAACAATTGTAATGTTTCTGTCTTATAGCTATCAGCTGCTATATAGGCATGCAACAGGGCTCCGTCTTCCCAGAAGCTGTCAAAGCCAATTTCAAGCATTCCCGACATAACCAGCTCGCGGGTGCTATCGTCCTGCGGAAGTCCTGTCAGGGTAATTTGAATAAATTCCGAAGCATTCATTTATTTGCAGCTGTTGATGAGTTTTGTAACTGATTCGGCTTTGAGCGATGCGCCGCCCACCAGACCACCGTCGATATCCTGCATGGAAAACAGTTCTTCGGCGTTGTCGGGCGTAACACTGCCGCCGTACAGAATGCGTATATTGTCAGCAATGCCGCTTCCGAAGCGCTTTTCGATAAGCTGTCTGATAAATGCGTGCATTTCCTGCGCCTGCGCCGGTGAAGCTGTAACGCCGGTACCAATGGCCCATACGGGTTCATAGGCAATGGTAATTGTTTTAATAATTTCATCTGAAAGGTTCCACAGGGCGCCCTCCAGCTGGCTTTGAACGATATTGAAATGATTTGCGGCTTCGCGTTCGGGCAACATTTCACCGCAGCAAAACACAGGTTTGATGCCGTTTGCAAACAACAACTGAATTTTTTTCACCAGCAATTCATCACTTTCGTGATAATACTGGCGGCGCTCGGAATGTCCAATAATGCAGTAAGGCAGTGCCAGATCCTTCAACATAGCTGCAGAAACTTCGCCGGTGAAAGCACCTTTTTCTTCGCTGGCTACATTCTGTGCGCCAATGGCTACTGGCGTTCCTGAAAATAATTCCTGCAATAATGGCAAATAAACAAATGGAGGACAAATGAGAATATCAGCCCGGCCATCGAAATCAGTCAGATTATTTTTCAGTTCCGAAGCAAAAGATTTAATTCCGGCTGCATCCTGATTCATTTTCCAGTTGCCAGCCACCAGTTTTCTGCGCATAACCATTCTTTTTTAGTAAGGTACGAAAATACGAAGAATAGTTGAAACCAATACGTAGAAATTTAATCAGATTGAACCAGATACATCAATTTATGACAATCCGGCAATCATTTGAAATCAGATATGAATAACTCAGTTTAATACGGTTTAGCACCAAATGATTTTTACTGATGCTATCCCAGGGAATGGTTTCGACTATATTGCTTTCAAACACAAATAAATACATTGTATCTGACGAAACTACCCTTTCCCATTCACTTTCAGTACATAAAGACATATTCGGAATCCTGTTTTCTGCTTTTGCATCGACAAAAAACTGTTTCTGTTTGCAATAATTACATCCTTTGAAGTAAAATTCAATGTTGTATCGGAAAAATGATAACACGGAACCACATAAATCGCTTTATCGAGTTTGTTAACAACAGTTATTCTGTTTTCTAAATAACATTTTTTATAGCATTTGTTTGCTGAAAGTCCAAGAGAACAAATGAGCATAAAAATGAGTCTTGATGTTTTTGTATTGAAAAAGCAACAAGTGTTTAGATACTTTTTTTATAAGCAATGCACTAATACTTCGAAAACGAAAGAGTTTCATTTGATTGGTTTTAGTTAATAATTACTTTCTTACTTATTTGAGAATCTCCTGAAAAAAGGCTCAGATAGTATATACCTGAAGGCAAAGCTGACACATTTAAAGAAACCAGATTATTGCTTGTTTGAACAATCCTTTCAGTCAATAATTTTTGACCTTGAAAGTTTACTAACTCAACAATGACATCTCCTTTGAAAAGAAATTGAGAGCTAATAGTTAAAATTTCGGTGCAGGGATTCGGATACACGTTAATTACGATTCCCGGCACCTCATTGTTTTCTATTCCTGCAAAACCATCTGCCCGGGTCTTAATCAAATATACATCGCTGGAGATGTTGAAATTATAATAGCCTGACATAATAAACCCTCCGTCAGTTGTTTTTTGTATACAATTCACCCAGTCGTCATCTGCCCCCCCGTAAACATGTGTCCATAAGGTATCGCCGTTCTGGTCAACAGCAACCATATACACATCCGAGCCTCCGAGCCCGAAACTAGATGTTCCACCAACAATGACAGCGCCGAATGAAGAAGCAGTACAATAATACCCGTAATCATTTGCAGTGCCTCCGTACGTTTTTTCCCAAATTTCACCACCGTTTGTATCAATTTTGATCAGATATATATCGTAACCACCCGCTCCAAAACTTGCGGTGGTCCCGGACAAAAAATAATTTCCATCTGTTGATTTACAGATACAGGCCAGATCATCGCGCGATATTCCTCCATAAGTTTTGGTCCAGAGTGTATCGCCTGTTGAATTGGTTCTAACAACATAGCAATCAAAGGTGCTTGATCCACCAGTTGAAGTATAGCCTGCAAATAAAAACCCATTATCAGGTGTTTGAATAACAGAATAAGCATCGTTAAAATATTCTTTTTCATATGTTTTAGTCCACAAAGTGTCTCCATTTTCATTTGTGCGTATTGCATACATTGAATTGAACCCAATGGCAAAAGAACAAGATGCGCCGGCAATTATAAATCCTCCATCATTACATTTAATCAAATCATATCCACTATCATCTTCTGTTCCCCCATATGTTTTAAGCCAAACAGAGTCGCCGTTTAAACTAACTTTCATTAGAAACACATCGGAAGCACCACTGCCTTGGCTGGATGTGTTACCTGACAGATAGTAAAAGTTGTCTGTTCCCTCCAGCACCGCTACCGGTGAATCCCAGTTATATCCACCGTAATGCTTTGTCCAGGTAGTATCACCGTACTCATTGGTTTTTATCAGGTAAATATCCTTGCTGCCTGCACCCCAGCTATCGGTAAGTCCGGCCACAAGATATCCGCCATCAGAGGTTTGAATCACAGCATTTCCACCATCATCACCTGCTCCTCCGTAATGTCGTTGGAACATGATTTGGGCTGGGCTTGTATAAAGAATTGCCATGAATAGCAGTAGAAATACACCTTTTTGTTTCATATTTCAAATTATTGTGGCCAAAGATATTAAAATTTATTACAAAATAACATAGCTTACATGCCTTATTCTGTTGATAATACCGTGTTGATTTATATATTAGGCCAACCCTGAACTTAGCTTCTACAAATCATTGCATGTGTTAACGGCATTATTGCCGTGTTGAAAATCAAGTTATTCATTTTTTTTCAACGGCATAAATCAAATTTGAAATTCTAGTGCGTCTTTGGACTAACTATAATTTCAATTTGGTATAACACTACGTTTAATGAGCACACGACTTTTCAACATTCATTAAAAGGCAATTCTAAAAACCTCGTTTTGTATGCAATCAACAAGTCTTTCAATGTCTTTACGAAGCTGATAATTAGTTGATTGCATCGATATTTCGACTCCGCTCAATATGACAAAAACGGGTTTTTAGAGATGCCCTCAAGGCGATACAGGAGCAATAAATGTTACAATAACAAGATATTAATCCTTCTTTTTCAACTCATCACAATCCTTGAAACTTTTATCATACTGATTCATGGCGCTTTCGCTCATTCCCATACTGCTGAATCCACCGTCGTGAAAGAGGTTTTGCATGGTGACTTTTTTGGTCAGATCTGAAAACAGCGTGATGCAGAAATCGGCGCAGTCGTCGGCCGAAGCATTGCCAAGGGGCGACATGCGTTCGGTGAAATCGAGCAGCGACTGAAAGCCGAAAACGCCGCTACCGGCCGTGGTTGGCGTTGGTGATTGCGAAACGGTATTGATGCGGATTTTTTTCTCGCGGCCGTAAATATATCCGAAGCTGCGCGCAATGGACTCCAGCAGCGCTTTGGCGTCGGCCATATCGTTGTAGCCGAAAAGCGTTCGTTGCGCAGCCACATACGACAGCGCTACAATTGAGCCCCAGTCGTTGATGGCATCCATTTTTCGGCACATCTGAATCACTTTGTGAAACGATAACGCCGAAATATCAATGGTTTTCAGATAGTTTTCGTAGTTGATATTATCGTATGGAATTCCTTTGCGCACATTGGGCGACATGCCGATTGAATGCAGTATAAAATCGAATTTTCCGTCGAAAAAATCCATGGATTTTGCAATCAGATTTTCGAGATCGTCTGTGTTGGTGGCATCGGCCGGAATCACAATGCTGTCGCATTTTGCAGCCAGTGTTTCCACATCGCCCAGGCGCATGGCAACCGCGGTATTTGAGAGTACAATTTGTGCGCCTTCGGCATGTGCTTTTTCAGCCACTTTCCAGGCAATGGACTGATCGTTCAGTGCTCCGAAAATAATTCCTTTTTTCCCTTTCAAAAGATTGTAGGCCATATCAGAAGTATTTAATCAGACTGCAAAGATACGACATTGGGCAGGGTGGACCAACAATGGCGAAAAGCCTGACTCATGCAATATATCACTTGCTTAGGTTTTGCATTTCAGGATATCTGCACCAACGCACTCAGGTCGCCTTCTGCGACGCAGAGAGGTTGGCTGGAGTTTTAAACAGCCGGCTTTTGCACAGGCCCCATTTGTGAAAGCGGTATTTGAATGCCGTTCCGAGCACGCCAAATCCATATTTCATCGAGCGACGGAAGTTGATTGATGAAGCATCGTCGAAATATTTTGTAGGGCAGGTGACTTCGGCAATTTCGAAACCAGCCATAAATATTTGAGCAATCATTTGATTGTCGAATACAAAATCATCGGAATTGGCGTGGTAATTAATTTTCCGGAGTACGTCGGCCGAAAAAGAGCGATAGCCTGTATGATATTCCGATAATTTCTGACCAATGATGATGTTTTCGGCCAACGTTAGAAAACGATTGAAAAGATATTTGTACAATGGCATTCCGCCTTTCCGGGCACCACGACCCAGGATGCGCGAACCGAATACAACAGGATACAGACCGCCGGCAATAATATGAGCCATCGGCGCAGCCAGTCGCGGCGTGTATTGATAATCAGGGTGCAACATGATGACAATATCGGCACCCAACTCCAAGGCTTTGTCGTAGCATGTTTTCTGGTTCCCGCCATATCCTTTGTTTACCTCATGGCGGATAATATGTTTAATTCCAAGTCTGGCAGCTACTTCCGCGGTGCGGTCATGACTGCAGTCATCCACAAGGATTACGTCATCCACAATGTCGAAAGGGATCTCCGAATAGGTGAGTTCTATTGTTTTTTCGGCATTGTAAGCCGGAAAGACTACAATTATTTTTTTTCCTGATATCATGAATCAGAGATTAGGCTGTGAATCAGGACAAAAATATAAAATTTTCCGAACAGTCAAAAATGGCACAAAAAATGCAGGTCGCCTTTCAAATCTTTCAGCCATGAATGCAATAAAAGAAAAAATGATCTGGGTCTTGTATTTCTGCCTCATCGCCAGTTTAATTCTCGCAGCAACGGTAACATTATAATATCCCATAGCCCGATAGGGCACCATTCATGACTCAGTGTAAAAGCTTCCGGAAACGGGAGCTTTTTTGATTTAAGATATACGAGTTCAGATATTTGATTTTTGAGGAGAGATGATCAGAGGTCGAGGATAAGGTCAAGGATGAGGTTAAGGTCGAGGATAAGCAGCTTTCAGATGTCAGCAATTAGCTCTGAGACGGGGCTGTATTGTTGCACCTCTATGCCGCAGCCGCAAGCCGCATGCTATTTTATCCACACCAGATTGCGCTCTGATTTATAACTCAGGTAAATTATATCGCTCTCAACAAAATCGTTGGTTAACGGAATTGCGTCAATCTTGTTTTCCTTAATGAATAATGCAGTTGCATTGAGTTGCGCTTGTTTTATAGCTGGCTCAGGGATAGATTTGTGATAAATTCCGGTTGACCAGAAAGCAGCCAGATGCATCAGAAAAATAAATACACCGATAACAATTCCAGGTTTTTTGAAAACCTCAATTGATTTGGCAAACAATGCAGCGCCTGCCAGTGCAATGAAAGGCGTGAAGCGGGCTGTGTAAATGTAATGAATGGAACTGGCACTCAGCACTGCCACGAAAAACAGCAATGCGGTCCATAACGCGATTTTTTGAACAGATAAATCAATCGGGCCACATTTTTTTCTTGCGAAAACGAAGCACATTACAGCCAGAGCAACAACAATATACCCAGGACCTGAAAGAATATTGTGAATCTGCTTGAGCACCAGTAGCCAAGTTTCAGGATTCAGTACATCGTAACCCATGTCGGTATAATGGCTTCCGAAGAAACCACTTCGTTCGAGATAGCGAATTCCAAGGGCTCTGTATAATGCATCAAATCCTCCAATAGATAGATATTGAAAGGCAACGGCTCCATATGTAACAAGCGCTGATGCAGCCACTAAAATTACCCCGTAGCGAATATGCGCCTTTTTGAACTGGCGGAAATATATAATGAACAATGCCGCTACGAAAGTGAGTCCCATCCAGTCGGTTGCAGCCAGCAAAGCAACAGATAGAAATAGCAGCAGCCGAACAATAAACACCCTGTCTGATTGCAAATACAGAGTCCAGGCAGCGAGCGTGGTGATTAGAAAAAACTGTCCCCAGATTTCACTGAAATTATGCTGGCTGTGAGCAAAAAGATTTACCGGATTCAGCAGATAAAACACCATGGCCGCCAGCATTGACAGTTGAACATATCTCTGCTCTGTCTGCTGCGATGATTGTTTGATGATCCAGGCGAGAAGGAGGGCTCCAGCCAGAAAAATAAATATCAGAAACCATTGTAAAGTTGCCTGATTTACAGATAAACCGAAAAGTTGTATGAGGCCATAATTGGCAATGAATGCGAAGGGTGGGTGCGAAACATAATAGTTGTTGCCTTCTTTATCTTCGAGTCGTTGGTAATAGTGATTGAATTTTTTTGCCTCCGGCCAGGTTTGAACGGGTGCCGCATGATATTCACTTAAGCCTTTACTGTCCCATGCTTTAAGCGTCGTCAGCATAAAAACGTGAGCAGTGTTGGAATGAACAGGTTGAGTACTTATTTTCTGGAAGAGAAGCCAGAAAGCAAGTATAAGGAGGCCCAGGGCCGGTATTATAAGTCTTAGTCGGGACAATAGTGTTGAATTACAATAAGCCCAATTCCAGCTTGGCTTCATCGCTCAGCCTATCGGGATCCCAAGGTGGATCGAAAGTGAGTTCAACCCAAACGCTTTTAAGTTGCGACATGTATTCCACTGCTGTTTTCACCTCAATGGGCAACGTATCAGCTACAGGGCAATTGGGTGCCGTGACTGTCATCAGGATTTTTGCGTTCATTTCAGCGTCGACCGTGATGTCATAAATCATCCCCATATCCCAGATATTCACTGGTATTTCCGGGTCAAAAACCGTTTTGATCCGCGAAATTATTTCCTGCACCATTGGGCTAGTTGTATCCATGTTATGCTTGTTTTTCGTATTTGGTTTTAAATGCCAGCGCGTAAAGTTTCATTTGTTTGATCATCCCGTTGAGTCCATTGGCGCGGGTTGGTGACAGATGTTCGCGCAATCCGATTTCGTCAATAAAATGCATGTCACATTTAATAATGTCATCGGGAGTTGAGTTTGACAAAACGCTGATGAGGATAGCTGCAATGCCTTTTGTAATAAGCGCGTCGCTGTCACCTTCAAAAAAAACAGCGCCATCTTTGTACGATGCCGTGATCCACACCTGCGACTGACAGCCGGAAATCAGGTTGGATGGATTCTTTTTTGTTTCGTCGAGCGCGGGCAACGATTTTCCGATATCAATGATATAATTGTACTTATCGAGCCAGTCTTCAAAATTCGAAAAGCTGCCGGATAATTCGGCCGCTTTTTCAGCAATGGTCTTCATTCAAAAATTGATTTTACTTTGGTGAGCGATTCGAAGAAATAGTCTATTTCTTCAATGGTATTGTAAATTGCGAACGAAATTCGCATGGTTCCGGTAATACCGAAATATTTCATGAGTGGTTCAGCACAATGAGTGCCTGTGCGAAGTGCTATCCCCATTTTATCAAGCAGGGTGCCTGAATCATAGGGATGAACGCCGTTTATCAGAAAAGAAATTACAGCTGATCGCGGAGCATCGGGCGCAAAAACACGGATTCCGTCCATGGCCCTGAATTTTTTCAATGCATGTTCAGTCAGCAAATGCTCATAATCGCCGGCTTCTTGAATGTCATAAGAACGCAGAAAGCGAATGGCAGCTTGCAACCCAAGAACCCCAGCTACATTTGGAGTTCCGGCTTCGAATTTATATGGAAGTTCGTTGAAAGTTGTGTTTTCAAAACTTACATTTTTGATCATCTCGCCGCCGCCCTGATATGGAGGCATTTTGTCCAGCCATTTTTCTTTTCCGTACAAAACGCCAACACCCATCGGGCCATACATTTTGTGAGCTGAGAAAGCAAGAAAATCACAATCCAGTGTTTGCACGTCTATTGGAGTATGAGCTACAGACTGAGCTGCATCGACAAGGACCGGAATATTTACAGAATGGGCAAATTCAATTATTTCACGGATTGGATTGATAATTCCAAGCACATTGCTGATATGAGCAATGCTGATGAGTTTAGTGCGATCATCAGCAAGCGATTTCAAATGTTCAATGTCGAGGGTTTCGGCTTCAGTAAGTTTTGCTACGCGAAGCTCAAGCCCGTGTAGTTTGCAGGCAAGCTGCCAGGGAACGATGTTGGAGTGATGCTCGAGTGTGGAAACAATAATATTGTCGCCGGAATTGAACAGCGTAGTAAATGAAGAAGCCACCAGATTTATGCTCTCTGTTGTTCCTTTTGTAAAAATAATTTCAGAGACCGATGATGCATTAATGAATGCTGCAACTTCTTGTCTGGCTTCTTCAAAAGCAATGGTGGACTGGGTTGACAGATAATGAACTCCGCGGTGGACATTGCTGTTGAGTTCAGAATAATAAACAGATTCAGCATCAATCACAGACTTGTGTCGTTGATTGGTGGCTGCATTGTCGAAATAGACCAGTGGTTTTCCGTTAACGCTGCGTGACAGGATTGGAAACTGTTTGCGAATTTCAGCCGTGTCGTGTTTCATGAAGCAAAGATAAAAATTTTAATCCTGCCGATTGGAAAACAGATTTTTCGCTTCGCTGATTTATGTCATGTGCCGCAATGTTCAAAAAATTTCTTTACTTTGAAAAAAATTCCGATATGAAAAAAGTATTTCAGGTTTTATTTGCAGCATTGCTGCTATGCAGTATTTCGATGGCTGCACATGCTGAAACAACAGGTAAGAAGCCGACTAAGCTGTTGAAAAAGTTTGCAGCGCGCGTCGAATCTCATGATGTCAAAGGCATTCTTACCTTACTCGATGGTTCATATAAACAGGTTCAGCTAATTGGAACCAATAAAAATGACACCACTAAATTTATCAGTGAATTGTTTTGTGGCTACAGTACTGTTGATAATAAGACTTTCATGTGTGTGAAACTCAGCGATATTAAAAAATGTTCATTTATGAAGCTGGGCAAATTCGACAGTGACACAAAAAGCCCTGCCTATGCATCGGTGAATTACAGGATTGATACTTACGACGGACAGAAAATTAAAATCAATCTCGTTGTGTTGCGTATTACAACAAGTACTGGTGTGCTTTTTCGTTTGGCGGGAGCTGTCGGCTGATACAGTGTCATTTAATCCAAAATATTATGAGTGATGTCAGGGAATTAAAGCGGATATATCTGGACCATAAAACACGGATATCTGCTGTAGGGCAGAAAATCCCTGTGTTTGCATTTCTGCTCATGTGGATTGCGTTGTTCGGATTAATGGTATATATGTGCATTACCTCATTCTATCTGGTTTTTCTGATTATGGGGCTCTTCTTTGCATTGTTCGGTTACCTCACATTTCGTTCTGTCAGCAAGATGCGAAAGGTTTATGCCGATGAAAACTTCATGTATATTCGCTCCGGAAGTTATGAGGAAAAAATCTCCTTTGAGCAGATTTATGCCGGAAGCAAACCCGTAATCCGCTTTGTTTCTGCGCTTGAGGCCGTTAAGTTTTATTATAATACAGAAAGCGGAGAGAAAAAGGTTGTGAAGTTTGTTCCGGCTCAGGTCAATCAGATGTACAATCAGTTTATCGACGCCATTGCCTCCAAAAACATCAGCGTGAAAATCAGGCGCAGTTTTCTTTGAACAACCCAAAGTCATTATTTGGAGCGCTTTTGTTGAAATTTGCACCAATGACCAGGAGATATTTTTTCGCGACTACATGAAAAAAATTTTACTTTTGCACAAAATCAATGGTTCATGAAAGACAATAAGACTCTCTCCCGTATTTTTCTGGTAATAGCCATTATGGCTCTGTTCGCGTTTCTGCGTATTTTTATCGAACTGCCGAATATATCACCGGTTGCAGCTATAGCTCTTTTCGGAGGTACATTTATTAGCCGCAAAGGCCTGGCTGTGGTTTTGCCGCTGGCCATTCTTTTCGCCAGTGATGCTATTCTCGGCTTCTACAGCCCATTTCTCATGGCTTTTGTTTATGGATCGTTTGCATTGATCGCAGTTGTTGGCCTCTGGCTTCGCAATCACATGAAATTCCACAATGTAATGCTGGCATCCATTGCCTCATCAGTGTTATTCTTTATTGTATCCAATCTGGGTGTTTGGGCTGAAGGAATCTGGTATCCAATGAACGTGACCGGTCTTACTGAATGTTTTGCCATGGCCATTCCATTCTTCCGTTATGAACTGGCCGGAACACTTGGCTTCACCCTTGTTTTCTTCGGCATGTATCAGTTTGCCACATCACGCATCAGCGCTTTCAAAGCTGCATAAGCAATTTTAATATTTCCGAAACAGCATCTTCATCGGTGCTGTTTTTTTTGTTTTATCATTATTGTTTCCGATAACGAAATTAAATATAATGTTAATATTTTCTTTAGCGGTCTGACTTATCATAACTCTGCGTAAATTGTCGGGTCAAATTCACTTGTACACAAATTCCTTCAAAATGAAGAAATTCTTCCTGTTTTTATCGGTAAGCTTCACTATTTATGCTCTTCAAGGGCAGATTGTTGTAAACACTACTCCAACTGCGCAGCAATTGGCTGAATTACTTGCAGGCAGCAATCTCGTTGTAAGTAATGCCTCACTGACCGGCGCTGCGTCGGCGCATGGCAGTTTCAGTAATGGCGGATCGCAGGTTGGAATGACATCGGGGGTGCTTTTATCCACAGGAAATGTAACAACCGCGCCGGGGCCGAATACCGTGGGAAACACATCCAATGAACTTGGTACTGCTGGAACAACTCAAATGACAGCCCTGGCGGGAGCTACAACCTATGACGCGATTACGCTTGAATTTGATTTTAATGTGCAGTCCGACTTCATACAGTTCAATTACATTTTTGCTTCGGAAGAATATCCGGAATATGCACCACCCGTAAGCTCCAGCTATAACGATGTTTTTGCTTTCTTCATTTCAGGCCCGGGCATCACTGGCGAAGAAAATATTGCACTTATTCCTAATACTTCAACGGCTGTTGCTATCAATAATATCAACGCCATCACAAACACGCAGTATTATGTGGATAATGCCGGCGGAACAGATGTTTCGTTTGATGCATTCACTACCATGCTTACCGCACGCCGGGATGGTCTGACGCCTTGTTCAACCTATCACCTAAAGCTGGTGATTGCCGATGCAGGTGACCGAAAGTACAATTCAGCTGTATTGCTGCAGGAAAATAGTCTGGTGCAGGGTGTTGTCGAAGTAAACACTGAAACCATAAATGCTGACTCAATAGCGCTGGAAGGCTGTATTGAAGCCAGTTTTTCCTTTTCGCTCGATCAGGTTTCTGCAACGGATAAAACCATTAATTTTCAGATTGCAGGTACGGCAACAAACGGGGTTGATTATTCGCCCATCGCGTCAAGTCTCACTATTCCTGCCGGTCAAACACAGGCATCGGTTTTCATTCATGCCATCTCCGACGGAATTCCCGAAGGGCAGGAATCCATTCTCATCATCTATAAGCCTGAAGTGTGTTCTGATTGGGACACTGCGTATCTGTTCATCGACGATGCCCAACCGATTATTTATTCATTGGCTGGTACGAATTTGGATTGTTATGGCGACCATTCAGGCGAGATTCTCATCAATTCCAGTGGTGGATTTCCGCCATACACCTATCATCTCACAAACCCTTTTGGACAGATAAATCAATATACTGCAAATCCAGTAACAGGGCTTGAGGCCGGTCAGTATAAGGTCTACGTATATGACTCCTACGGCTGCAAAGCTGAAGCTTTGGTGATAGGCGGATTATTCAATGCAGGCACTACTTTTCTTCCGGACGGATCGGGAGTCACCTATTCATCCACTCTTAATATTACCGGTTTTAATACCGGCGCTACACTTACATCGCTGAGCATGTTGCAAAATATCTGTCTGAACATGGAGCACAGTTATCTTGGAGATTTATTAATCACCATGCAGGCTCCCGGAGGACAATCTGTACAATTAAGCAGTGGTGGTGGTGGCTCTTGTGATTTAGGAGAACCAATCGCAACCGGGCCAATTGATGGATCAGCAAGCAGTTATCTGACGGATCCAGGTATAGGTTATGATTATTGTTTCAACGTTTCCCCAATGTATGGAACCATGGTGTCTGAAAGCAATAATTTTACAAGAAATTACACCGATGCTCAGGGACATAATTATACTGACAATTATTTGCCTGCCGGCAGTTATACACCTGAACAAAGCCTGAGTAATCTTATTGGAACCCCGCTAAACGGCACCTGGACTGTTTTTGTAACTGATCAGATGGGACTTGATAATGGTTATATTTTCAATTGGACCATCAGTTTTGTTAGTGATTTGCCCGATACAATTGTTATTCTTTCTCAACCAGACTCTATAGGAATCAGCAGTTTTATAACCAATGCCACTTGTGGTGCTGCCAACGGTTCAATCAACATTTCTGCCAATGGTGACTTTTCGCCATATACCTATTTATGGAACACAGGTGCTATAACCGAAGACCTCAGTGCAGTGACTGCCGGAGCATATTCTGTAACTGTTACTGATACGCACAACTGCCATGACTCGGCATTTTTTGCAGTAAGTAATACCAGTTCATTGTCGCTTACATCGGTTGTTTCACCGGTTCTTTGCACCGGTGGAAATAACGGTTCTATTAATATTTCTGTGTTTGGGGGTATTCCAACCTATAGTTACAACTGGAGTAACGGAGCCACTTCGGAAGACGTTGTAAATCTTGCTGCCGGTAGTTATTCTGTGACAATTACCGATGCAATCGGTTGCCAGATTATTCGCCTTTTTCAGGTTACCACAATGCCACCTGTACAGATTACACTGATTAATCAGCAAAGTGAAATGTGTTCGTTGGGCAATGGTTTAATTAATATAAGTGCATCGGGTGGAAGCGGCTCTTATGGCTATTTGTGGAACAATGGTTCTAACGGATCATCTATCTCTGCATTGCATACTGGAACCTATTCAGTCACTGTAACAGACGCCTATGGATGCTCAGCCACCAATTCATGGTTTATTCCTAACGATGTTTCGAACTGCGCAGCTTACTGTTATCTAACTGTAACAGAGAATTCCGTAATCGACGATCAGTGTGGTCAGTCGGTTGGCAGCATTGATGTTTCGATTAACGATGCGGTACAGCCCTATCTTGTTCAATGGTCAAACGGGGCTTCGACTGAAGATCTTTCTGGTCTGACACAGGGAAATTATTCAATTACAGTTACCGATGCCAATCAATGTGTGGCTTCTATTGCAGTAAATGTTGGCAACAACACTGGTTCACTGGCAGCATCAGTAAATACTATTCAGAACGAAACCTGCGGCAGCAGTAACGGTTCTGTTGATATTTCGGTTTCAGGCGGCGCACTGCCTTACTCTTTTGTTTGGAGCAATGGTACATTGACAGAAGACCTATCTGGCATTTCGGCTGGTAATTATTCCCTGACAATTACTGATGCAAACCTGTGTCAGGTAGTGAAAACATATAATGTTTTGAATGATGTCGGCACACTTCAGGTCACTGCTGCGCTGACTCATGAATCCTGCGGAGCAGTGAATGGAGCCATAAATCAAACTGTTACGGGCGGCTTTGGAACCAGCACCTATACATGGTCCAACAGTTCTGCAATGCAGGATATAACTGGTCTTTCAGCTGGTACTTATTCATGTACAATCACCGATGCAGGAGGTTGTTCCATGCAGCGGGTTTATAATATCATTAATCTTGCGGGACCGCTAGCAATCACAAACACTACTGTTACAAATGAACAATGCGGAAATTCGCAGGGCGCTATAAATCTAACGGTCTCTGGTACCGGATTGACATATCTATGGAACACCAATGCTACAACTGAGGACCTAAGCGGGCTTCAGGCAGGCACGTACATCTGCACAATCACAAATTCGAGCGGATGTACTTTAGTTTCAAATTCCATCCATGTTTTTGACGCTCCCGGAACAATTGAAGTAAGCACCCAGACTATAGTTCACGAAGTATGCGGAAATGGAAACGGTTCAATCAATGTAAATGTAAGTGGCGGTACAGGCCCCATGACCTATCTCTGGTCCAATGGTTCCACATCGCAGGATATTTACTTGCTTCATGCATCAAACTACACGATCACTGCTACAGACAGCATCGGATGCGCTTTTGTATATTCTGAATCAGTCGACAATATTCAGGGAACAATTGCACTGCAGAGTGTTGTAATCACAGATGAAACCTGCGGAAATACAAATGGAGCTATCAATATTTCCATTAGTGGTGGTACAACACCATACGCATATTTATGGAGTAATAATGCTACATCGCAGGATTTGAGCGGTATTTCGGCAGGTACTTATTCTGTCACCGTTCATGATGTTAACGGTTGCGAATTGTTATATCAGGAGACGGTCAGCAACATTGCAAACAGTATGACAGCAGTATGGCAAGTTACCAACGAGATTTGTACCAACGCTTCAGGTGCGGTTGATCTCACTGTTTCCGGAGGCACCGTTCCTTATACATTTTTGTGGAGTAATTCTTCAACTACTGAGGATTTATCAGCTTTGGCCGCAGGGAACTATTCATGCACGGTAACGGACAACGCTGGTTGTAAAATTCATACAGGTCCCATTGCTGTTAATAATTTTTCGGCAGGCATGACAGCAACCTCTGTAGTTACTGATGAGACCTGCAACCAGTCCAATGGTGCGATTGACATAACTGTTAGCGGCGGAGTTTCTCCTTTTATCTACATCTGGAGCAATGCTGCTGCAACGCAGGATTTAAGCGGTCTTTCAGGTGGCACCTATTCATTCACTGTAACGGACATTAACGGTTGTTCGGTGAGCGGAAATGCAATAGTGGATTCAACGTCCGGCAATATGGCTCTGAGTGCGGTTATTACTGACGAGACCTGCAACAGTAATACCGGAGCAGTTAATCTTTCAGTGAATGGCGGCGTTTCTCCATACTCATTTTTATGGAGCAATGCACAATCAAGTGAGGATTTGAGTGGTCTAACAGCGGGTCAATACACATGTACGGTGACAGATAATACCGGCTGTATGTTGGTAAGTCAACCGTTCACTGTGGCTGATAATCCCGGAACACTTGGCATTACAGGCATTGCAGTGACAAATGAAATCTGCAATCATAATAATGGTCGCATTAATCTGACTGTAGTAGGTGGAACAACTCCTTATACTTTTAATTGGAGCAACGGAATTCACACAGAAGACCTGAACAATCTCACCGCTGGTTTGTATTCTGTTACAGTAATAGATGCTTCTGGATGCAGTGCGGTTTCACAGGCCGTTGTTTATGACGATAACGGATCCTTCGGAATTACGGCATCTGCAATTACTGATGAACATTGTAATGATCAGACCGGGGCCATCGATATTTCAGTGAGTGGTGGAACAATTCCATATACCTACCTGTGGAGCAACAGCGCATCAACACAGGATATTTCGGCCATCAGCGAAGGAAATTATCAGGTGTATGTCACCGATGCGTCGGGTTGTTCCGATAATCAGAATTTCATCGTACTGAATCAAGGTTCTGACCTTGCGCTAACCAATGCAATCATTACTCAGACTATTTGTAATGCAAGTAATGGTAGAATTGATATTTCTTTTTCGGGAGGAATAGCTCCGTATATGTTCAACTGGAGCAATGGAAGCCACCTGCAGAATCTGAGCAATGTGAATGCCGGAAATTATTCAGTTACAATAACCGATGCGTTTGGCTGTATGACAACCGGAACATGGACTGTCGGAAATCAGCCAGGAACGCTCGTTTCTGCAAGTATTTCTGCTGATGAATATTGTGGAAATAGTTCAGGCAGCATTATGGTTAGTACTTCAGGTGGTGCAACTCCTTATAATTTCGAATGGAACAATGGCTCCACAGTCGAGGATCTATCAAGTCTTCATGCCGGGAATTACTCATTAACGGTAACCGATTACTTTGGATGTGAAATCATTTTGTTTGATACGGTTGTTAATATCACAAGCGGAATCAGCATTGTGCAAGATTCGTTGTTCAATGAAAGCTGCGGCCAGAGTGATGGAGCCGTGTATGTTACCATTCAGGGTGGAGCAGCGCCATACAGTATCCTGTGGAATACAGGCGCCATTACGGATGATATAGCCGGGCTGAGTGCCGGAAACTATTCGCTTACAGTGACAGATGCAACTTCATGTTCGCAGTTAATGAATGTGCAAATCATCAACAATGCTGGAGGAATGGTTTTGTCATATTCAAACACACAGGACGAATTCTGCGGGCATTCGGATGGTTTTATCGACATTGAGGTTACAGGTGGGTTTGCGCCTTATTCCTATGATTGGTCAAATGGAGATACAACACAGGACATTATTTTACTTTCCCACGGAACCTATGTCGTTACTGTCACTGACAATAACGGGTGCAGCATGAATAGTTCTTTTTCAATTGTAAACTTAACCGGATCTGGCATTTTAGCAAGTGCCGTTGTTGAAAACACAATATGCATTTCAACTACAGGTTCAATTGACCTTTCTGTAACCGGGGGATTGCAGCCATTAACTTTTCTCTGGAACAATGGCTCAACAAGTCAGGATATTTTTTCAGTAGATGACGGATCTTATTCAGTGATAATTTCCGATGCTGCTGGTTGCAGTGATACAAACACATATGTGGTTGATCAGGATTTTAATGAAAACCTCGAATTCTACTATGTCTGGACTGAGAACGATAATTGCTGGCAGAGCCAGGGTTATGTTTACTGGGACGGTTTGGGCGCTTCTTTTTTCACCTATCTCATCAATGATGTGCCCAATGCAAACGGATATGCACCTTCTCTTACAACTGGCTGGTACGAAGCTTCAATTGTGGATGAATTTGGTTGCCGGCTCGACAGTACTGTTTATGTTGACAATCTCGCGACTTTTAATATTTCCGGAATTGCCAGCGATGAGCTCTGCGGCGGAAATGACGGAGCCATTGACCTGAGTGTTGATGGTGCAGGTCCCTATTCCTATTGGTGGAGCAATGGTGCAATTACAGAAGACCTGAATGGACTTTCAGCAGGAACGTATTCAGTGACAGTTACCGATGGTAGCTGCTCGGATGACTATGCTGTCACAATCGGAAATGAATTTGATTTTGCAACCAGTATCTCTGTAATTAATGAAAGTTGTGGCGATGGCACTGGCAGTATTGATCTTTCAGTTAATCCATACGTCACCAGTACATACAGCTATTTATGGAGCAACGGAGCCACAACACAGGATCTGAACGGAATCAGCGCCGGAGTTTATTACTGCACTGTAACCCGCGTTTCAAGCGGCTGTTCAAGAATAGTGAGTGATACTGTTTTTTCTGTTTCAAGCGGACTTGAAATTGCTGCTTTGATCGAATCTGATTCATGTTCGCTAGGAATCGGCAGTTGTCAGATATTGCTGACAGGTGGATCGGGCATGTATGATTATTACTGGGGCCATGGCCCGGTATTGCTTTCATTGAATAATCTTGTGGCGGGTGATTATACATTCACCGCAATCGATATGAATGATGACTGTTCCACAACGGAATTCATTGAAATTCCTGACATCAGAACATTTCATGCTTCGGCAATTTTGGCTGATGCCAGCTGTTCAACATGCAACGATGGAATGATTGATTTGACAGTGACTGGCGTTCCGGGATATACAAATGCATTCACGTATTCGTGGAGCCATGGTCCGACCGTGCAGGACGGCGTTTCACTCACCCCTGGTATTTACACTGTTACAATTTCATCGTCAACTGGATGTGACACAACAATGACTTTTGAAGTCAAGTTTCCCGATATTGTTTCCATAGATGAAGCAAACTTGAATATTCTGCAGATAAGTCCCAATCCGGCTGACGGAGAATGTGTCATTTCGTGGAATATCATCAACGGCGAAAAAGGAGTAATACAAATCACTGACATGAACGGCAGAAAACTTCGCCGATGGAAAGTTTCAGGTGAAGCAAGCACGATTTTCGAAACCGCTCTGCTGGCTCCCGGACAATATGTTGTTGTTTTGAATACGGATAGCAACGTAACACGAAAGAAGCTTGTTGTTGCGAGATGAACCAGTAGTCAGTAGCCAATAGTCAGTAGTCAGTTGGATTATCCTCACAACTGACTGCTATAAATTTATTCAACTGTGGGCGCGCGTCTCCTTCTTGCAGCCACGTGGAACGAGGCAAGTTGTTTTCTGTTGACGTGTGACCAGAAGCAACTGGATTTTTCTCGTTGATTCAGAATGAATACACAACCCCAACTCCACCACTCGCCGAATAATAGCGGTACCAGCTCTTCTCAGGGAAACTTAGTTTAACAAGGTGTTGCAGAAAAGTTGTGTAATTCAGGTCTGCACGCAGACTCCAGCTGTCAGCAAGTTTGTATTGCGCAAATAATCCGGCGCCGGCTGTCATTATGAAGGGGCGGTCACCGATGTCAATCACCTGATCTGAATGGTGGTCTTCGTATACTGCCTGAAAGTCAAAATCACACAAATGGCGCGTTGTAAAAATATGCGATATCCCAAACTGAATGGAAGGTCCGAAGCTGAATTTATCGTGGCTGATGACACTGTACTGCACCTGTGCAGAAGCATTCAGAAACCGGTAGCGGTAATCATCATTTACGGTGAGACCAACATATTCATAATCTGTATTTATGTACATTGAATCACACCTGTTGGATGATTTTTCCTGAAGCCGGTTCATCGAAAGGGTTGCGCCGACCGAGAATCGTCCGAAATTATGCGAATATCCGAAAGCAGCATTGTAAAAGAAGCCGTTTTCCTGCTCCTGAACAATGGCATTGTAAATGTCAATCAGCGGTCCTCCCTTATCAATCAGCTGAAAACCCGATGTACCGCCATTGAACTGCAGGTTGAGGTTATTGTTCTGGGCAGATCCAATAATAGAAAACAGAATAAACGCAAAACAAATACTTTTCATTTTTTTCTGATTTATTGTAACATATTTTGTGCGTCTCTCTACATTATTGAGAAAACTGTTATTCCATCACCAGCTTCGCAACCCGCATTCCATCTGCCGTTTTCAGTTGCAGAAAATAAATTCCAGCATCAAGACTACCGATACAAATGTCTCCACTTGTGAATCCCGATTGCATCAACTGTCCGGTTGATGAAAAAATGGAGTACTGAAGATTGGCTCCCGAAGCGATGTTGAGATAGATGATGTCGTTTGCCGGATTTGGATAAAAAACAATCTCTGAACTGTTTTCGTGTCCCGCTATATCGGTGCTGACAGGAATAATGTTGAGTACGATTCCTTCAAGCACGCCCATGGAGTAGGGGAACGACGGATCGGGAACGAGCCACCAGCCATCGGTTGAGCCACCCCACCCGAAATTGATATGAAAATAGCCATCGGCGCGGTAACCGTCAACGACCACGTTGTGTCCGGTACTCCAGGCAGCGTCGACCACCGCCAGGTGAGCCGGCCAGCCGTTTTTCATATTGCTGATGAGTGTTTCATACATGACTGAATCGGTGTTTGTGTGCAGTTCACAACTCACAAAACCGAAACGCTGAAAAGCTGCGTATGCCTGACTTACACTGAAAGTGCCGGAGCCCGCTGATGTGTACACCTGTGTACAAGCTGTGCCGCAGGCGAAAACGATAGCCGCTGCTGTTGATGAAGTTGCGTCGAGACCCGATTGAAACAATATGTCCACCGAATCAAGCCAATCGTTTAGTACCGGAAATGTTGGAAATCCAAGCGAGTCAGCATCATCGTCGATGTAATAATTGCGGCCTGCATAGTTGTGATGATAATCGTCTCCATCATCAAAGCGTGTGTTCTGCGTTGTTTTCAGATAGTTGACGATTTGCCCCATGGCAATGGCCGGACATCCGGCATAGCTGCGGCTTCCGGAGACAGGATCCATCGGACACATTTGATTGTATGGCGCACTCTGTGTCCAGTGAGTTTCAACCCAACCGCCGGTAGTAGTTGTTCCCGAGTCAGGCCAGTACTGGAGTTTGGGCGATTGTAGGATTTGATTACTCAGCAATTCCCATTGATTGTGAATATCTGTTTTTTGCGAACTATTCAGCAAAGTTGCTTTTGCAATTCTGTTTGAAATGTCTTTGTCGAGAATTTGTGCAAACGGCATTGATACATCGAACTGAGAAGTTGATGACCACGCAATCACCGGCGACACATGTTCATTGGCAGCAACAATTATATAATGATGAGGCGCTGCATTGACGACATAATAAAGTGTGTCTCCGGAAAAATTTGTACGCGGAGTGACTGATTGCACTGAGCATGTAAGATTGTTCTGTTGAAGAAATTCAATAGCAACTAATTGTGCTTTTTGCATCGAAATGTGTTGAGCAAAGCCGGTAAGCGACCAGACACAAAAGAAAAATAAAAGCCCCCTTTTCATATTCTTTTTTGAGTGCAATGTAGAAATATTTCATTTATTGAGGGACAGTGTGTTAAAACTTTATACGAATTGGGAAAATGAATATATAAAACCAGTGATGAAACCTCACTGACGCGATGGACTTCTTCTATTGAACTTCAAATTACTTCGCAAAATCAATCGAAGGCTGCTGTCGCACTTCGATACAACGGAGCAATCAATTATATCATGACTTCTCTTCGTTACTCAGTGTGACAGCAGCCTTAGCCCCGCTGTTCGTGCTTCGACTCCGCTCAGCATGACAGCGGCGGGGCTCTGCGTGAAAGCAGCATTAACCCCGCTGTCATCCTGAGTTTTTCGAAGCGAAGCGTAGAAAAGTATCGAAGGAGACAGCGAGTAACACTCTATTTTTCGCTCGTCATTTCCCGGTCGCAAATTTTGCGGATGAAAGCTATAATATTGTCAGATTCGCTTTCCCAGTAAGTATAATCATGACCATAGCCTTTTGGGAAATGCGACACCGGCTCAACTTTACCTATCTTCAGTAATGTTTTATTCAACGTATCGGACTGATTCCAGGTAACAACGCGGTCTTGCTGTGCATGCCCGATATAGATGGGCAGGGTCCATTTATCAGCATTGCGTAAAAGATTATCATCACCTTCCCAGCGCTCCGGATACTCTTCGTAGCTGCCATAGAAATAAGTCATAAGATTGTCATCGGTCATCATGGTCTGATCATAATCGCCTGAAAGGACAACAGCACCATCAAACACCTCCGGCATATCAATGCCTAATGCAAAAGCACCGCGCGCACCGGTTGACAGACCAACAATAAAATTGTTCGCTTCATTTGTAAACAATTTGAATGAGTCGCGTAAATACACTATTACTGTGTCTGTAAGCCAGGAGCGGAGCGGTTGTTCGGCCATGGTTGGCAGCGTCTCATCGAAAGTTTGTGATGCATACATGCTTTTACCCATGTCTGGTATGATGATATTGAAACCAGCATCGCGCAGTTTATTGCAGAGTGTAGTCTGTTCGCACCATCCGAGTGGGTTGAGATTCCAGCCATGAAGCAACAGAATATTGCCGCGGCTGAAAAAAGTATTGGCCGGAATCAGATATACTTTACGGTCGCTATCAACCCACGGAATATTCAATGTAGTATCGGGCGGACGTTGCACCGAAGTCAGGACAGATCCTGCGTTTTTCAGCAATTTTGCTGAGTTGTCCGAAGTGCATGATGCCAGCAAGGCAATTATTAACACGAAACTGTAAGAAATAATTCTTTGAAATTTTGATTTGATGCGCATAGAAGAAAAGTTATCAACAACACTTTTTGAAGGAGTAAAAATATATATTTTTATCGAAACGAAATTTTTAAAAGCAAAGGAAAGGAATTCATGTCTCAGTTTGTTCATTTACACTTGCATACCATTTATTCAGTTCTCGATGGAGCAGCCAACATAAAAAAACTGTTGAAGCGAGCTGCAGCATTGAATATGAATTCTGTTGCCGTGACCGATCACGGACAAATGTTTGGGATTTTGGAGTTTGTCACCGAAGCAAAGAAAGCAGGCATAAAACCCATTATCGGATGCGAGACCTATGTGGCCCGCAACAGCATGGATCAGACGACTGCAAAGGAAGACCGCAGCGGCCATCACCTTATTTTGCTCGCTAAAAACATGCAGGGTTACCGCAATCTGGTGAAACTTATTTCTCAGGCCAACCTGAAAGGGTTTTTCTATACACCCCGGATCGACAAGGATTTACTTTCGAAATATCACGAAGGGCTGATTGCATGCTCTGCCTGTCTGGGCGGCGAAATTCCGCAGCTGATCATGAATCGCAGCGAGGAAGAAGCATTGAAATCGATAGAATGGTACAAAAGTCTTTTCGGTGACGATTATTATCTTGAAATGATGGATCATGGTCTGCCGGAACAGAAGCAGGTGAATGAAGTTCTGGTGCGGCTTTCACAAAAATCGGGTGTAAAATTAATCGCCACAAACGATGTTCATTATGTAAATAAAGAAGATTTCGAGGCACACAAAATTCTTATCCGCATCAATACCAACAAGGATGATAATGATGATTTGTATTATACCGGAAATGAATATCTGAAATCTTATGACGAGATGCTCGCGCTTTTCGGCGATCATCCGGAGGCATTGGCGAATACGGTTGAAATTTCTGACAAAGTTGAAGAGTTTAGTATCGAGCATGATGTGATGCTGCCAGCTTACCCAACGCCGAAGGAATTCAGCAGCGATTTTGAGTACATGGCGCATCTGGCGCTGGAAGGAGTGAAAGGCAGATACGCTGATTTCAACGACGAAATAAAAGACCGGCTTGATTTCGAATTGGCTACCATTGAAAAAATGGGCTTCGCAGGATATTTTCTTATTGTGCAGGACTATATCCGAAAAGCGCGCGAAATGGGCGTTTTGGTCGGTCCAGGCCGTGGAAGTGCTGCAGGTTCTATCGTTGCATATGGTCTTGGAATTACGAATATTGACCCCATAAAATACAATTTACTGTTTGAACGTTTTCTCAATCCCGACCGAATATCAATGCCCGATATTGATGTCGACTTTGATGATTACGGGCGCGATTCGGTGATTGATTATGTGATTAATCAATATGGTGCCGACAAGGTGAGTCAGATCATCACATTCGGCAAACTCGGCGCTAAATCTTCGATTCGCGATGTTGCCCGTGTTATGGGTGTTGAACTTTCTTTGTCGAACCGAATAGCAAAACTCATCCCTGATGGCCCCAAAGTCACGCTTGACGATGCGATGCGAAACAAGGATTTTGAGGATCTGTATAATTCAAATCAGGATGTTAAAAAAGTAGTTGACATTGCCCGCACGCTGGATGGAAATGTGCGCAGCACCGGCGTGCATGCATGCGGTGTTATCATCGGCAGAGAGGATCTTTCGAATTATGTTCCGATGGCTCGTGCCAAGGATTCAATCCTGCCATTGGTTCAGTATGATGGTTCACTGGTCGAGAAGGCCGGATTGCTGAAGATGGACTTCCTTGGACTGAAAACACTCTCAATCATCAAAGACGCACTGGAACTTATAGAGGCAAGGCATAAAAAAAAGATAGACATTGATAATATTTCACTTGAAGAAGAGAAAACATACAAGCTCTATCAGAAGGGAGAGACGATTGGCACCTTTCAGTTTGAATCAGAAGGTATGCGATCATGGCTTAAAAAGCTCAAACCAACGCACATTGAGGATTTGATTGCCATGAATGCTTTGTTCCGCCCGGGGCCGATGGGATTTATACCGAATTTTATTGCCCGTAAACATGGAGCTGAAAAGGTTGAATATCCGCACAGCCTGGCTGAAACTGTGCTGCAGGACACTTATGGCATTATGATCTATCAGGAGCAAATCATGCTCCTTTCGCAGCGATTGGCCAACTTCACCAAAGGCAAAGCTGATGAACTTCGCAAAGCCATGGGTAAAAAGAAGATGGACCTTATTGACAAGCTTCGCAGCGAATTTATTGAAGGAGCCAAAGCCAATGGTATTGAAAAGGCGCTTGCCAACGACATTTACGACACCATGGCGAAGTTTGGTGAGTATGGCTTTAATAAATCCCACTCGGCTGCCTACACTGTACTGGCCTATCAGACCGCATGGCTGAAAGCCAATTATCCTCCCGAATATATGGCTGCGGTGCTCGGACATAACCTGAACGATCTGAAAAAAGTCACATTCTACATCAACGAATGTCGCCGCATGGGAATTGCAGTGCTCGGTCCCGATGTGAACGAAAGCTTGCTGAAATTCTCTGTAAACAAGGAAAATCAGATTCGTTTCGGATTGGCTGCATTGAAAAACGTGGGTGAATCGGCCGCACAATCCATCATCGACGAAAGGAATACCAACGGAAACTATACTGAAATTAATGATTTTTTCAAGCGCAATAATTTTCGTAATGTAAACAAGCGTGCGCTTGAATCATTGGCTATGGCTGGAAGTTTCGACAATATGAATACGCACCGCGCTCAGTTTTTCCATACAGACCAGGATGGTGTTGTTTTTCTCGAAAAAATGACAAAGCATGCCTCGCAGATGCAGGAAAAACTTAATTCACAGCAGGCTTCGTTGTTTGGAGAAATGGAAGAAGCTACCTTCCCGGCTATGGAAATGCCTGAATGTTTACGTTGGAATCTCGATGACAAACTTGCAAAAGAACTTGATGTAGCGGGCTTTTATATCAGTGGACACCCGCTGGATGAATTCGTTGATGAAGTAACACATTTTAGCACACATCAAATTCAGGAAATTTCTGACGGGCTCGATGTGATGAAAGTTGGAACTGACCTTCTGTTTTCTGGTGTTGTAAAAGATCTGCAGGAAAAGCGAGATAAAAACGAAAATATGTATTCGGCTTTCACGCTGTTTGATTATTCCGGCGAAATTACACTGCGTGCATTTAAGGATGATTATATCAAATATAAATCGGTGCTCGAAAACGGACAGAAAGTTTTTGTGCATGCCAAGGTCGATGCCGGAAGGTTCGGCCGTGACCCGGATTCGCGTGAATTACGACTGCAAAGTATATCAAAGCTGGCTGGCTATTTCGATCAGAAAATTGCAGCTGTTTTATTTCACGTTCCAATGGCTGAAATATCAGCAGAAAGTACGCGGAGAATCGATGAAATTTTGAACGCCCATGCCGGAAATATAGCCATCAGATTTCTCCTGATGGACCCCGAAAATAAAGAGGTGGTCAAGCTCAGCAATCCGTATTTGAAAACAGATATTGCAGGAATTTCATTGATTGCCGATCTTGAGTTTGTGAATGGGTATGATGTAAGAAGCATTATTCTGAGTTCTGAGATTCCATTCCGAAAAAAGATGACCGAAGTGGTTGTTGCAGAAATCCCGGAAGAAGTAAATACTGATGAATATCAGGAATAGCAAACTAAAACTGGTTTGGATTTACGGTTAAATTGCGTAATTTTGTAATTGTTCTAACTTTAAAATATAGTATTTATGGCACATCAATTCACCGATGCTGATTTTGAAAAAGACGTCCTGCAGAGCGACGTTCCTGTTATTGTTGATTTTTGGGCAGAGTGGTGCGGTCCATGTCGCATGATTGGGCCTATCATCGAAGAGCTTGGAAATGATTATGCCGGCAAAGCAAAAGTCGGCAAAGTGAATGTGGATGAAAATCCGCAAATCACTTCGCAATTCGGCATCCGGAATATTCCCACTGTTTTATTTTTCAAAGGCGGACAGCTTGTTGACAAACATGTTGGCGCTGCATCGAAAAGAACATTTGAAGAAAAACTACAGAAGCTGCTTTGATAGATTGGAATGACAACAGGCTGCAGCAGTTCGGGTATCTCGGATTGCGCGCACGTCAGGTAGTAGAAGGATTTATAACGGGGCTTCACAAGAGCCCCTTTCATGGTTTTTCGGTTGAATTTTCCGAACATCGGCAATACAATTCGGGAGAGAGCACGCGCTTTATCGACTGGAAACTTTTTGCCAGAAGCGAAAAACTTTTTATCAAACGTTTCGAAGAAGAGACCAACCTGCGCTGTCGTATTATCATTGACGGCTCTGCATCGATGCTCTTTCCCGGCGACAGCAGCAAACCGCAGGAACTGCAAAGCAAATATCATTTTTCGGTATTTCTGGCAGCTGTTTTCATGATCATTTTCCGTCAGCAGCGCGATGCTGTTGGATTGTCATTGATCAACAAGGAGCTCGAAACACACACTGCTGCGAAATCCACGTTTATTCATCATCAGTATCTGATGAGTATTCTGGAAAAGCATCTTGAGAAAATTAAAAAGGAACCGGCTCCCGAAACGCAGCTGGTACCGGCATTGCATGAGATTGCCGAACGAATTCATCGTCGCTCCATGGTCATCATTTTCAGCGATCTGTTCGATGCTGCGCACGATCCCGATGCCTTGCTTGATGCACTGCAACATCTCCGGCATAATGGCAACGAAGTGATTGTTTTTCACACGCTCGATAAAAAGTTCGAAGAAGATTTTGAATTCGGGAATATGCCGCATAAATTTATTGATCTGGAAAACCGCTCTGTGATTAAAATCAGGCCGGCCGAAGTCAGAGAAATGTATCAGAAGAATTTCGCAAAACTCATGAGTGAAATTCGCACAAAATCGCCTCAGTACGGAGTCGATTATGTTGAGGCTGATTTGAATGCCGGACTGGAAGGTGTTCTACTTCCGTTCTTCGCCCGCCGTAGAATGTGATTCAGCAAGCTTCTTATAATATTTCATTCTTGTGTATAAGTACACAATAGTAAGTATCAAAATCATAAAAAATCCCAGCAGCAGTCCTGTGAAAAGTGTTTTTCCAGCTGATTGTTTCAATTCCGTTGCACTGTTTTCATTAATCGCTTTGCTGGATATTTGAGCTGGAAGTCCGACTGATGCAGCCATTTTCTGATATTTCAGCGCTTCTTCAAATTCCCCAAGGGCCGAATAGTTTTCACTCAGTTGTTGCAAAATTGTTCTAAGTCCCGACAAATAATTCATATCCGCCGCAAATTCGTATGCATTCAGCAAGTACTGATTCGCTTCTTCATATTTTTTGTTTTTTGAAAGAATAAAACCTTGTTGCATGAGCGCGTCGCAGGCCAACAAATTATTATCGGTTTCCACACATCGGTTCAGGGCTTCAAAAAGATAAAACTCCGCGCTATCCGGTTTATTCTCATCGCTCAGGAGTTTGGAGTAAAATATTTGTGCATTTATAAGTTCAATATCATTTTTGTTCTGTTTGCTTAAGTCAATGGCTTTCACAATAAATTTTCGGGCCTGTGCAAAATCGCTGCTAATCCGGTAATTGTCGCCCAGATTTGAAAGAACCATTGATAGGTGCTGACTGTCGTTGACCAGGGTGAAATATCCGAGCGCTTTTTGATAAAACTCATTGCCTTTAAGCTTATTGCCGGCTTCGGAATAGGCACTGCCGATATTGATCCAGGTTTGCGCTTCGCCAAATGCATTGCCGGTGGTGCGTTCGAAATCGCCTGAAAGTCTGTAGTATTCAATGGCTTTTGGATAATCACCGTTAATCTGAAAAATCTGACCGAGGTTGTTTAATCCATAGGCCATTCCTGAAGTATCTTTTAGCGATCGATCAATATTCAGACTGACGGTGTAATACTTTTCAGCTTGCTTAAAATTGCTCAACTGATAATATACCATTCCGGTATTATTGGCTGCGGCTGACATTCCGGCTGCATTATTGAGCAATTTATAAAACCGGTAACTTTTTTTGAAAGAAGCAATAGCAATGTCGTATTGACTAAGGTAGTACTGAGCTAAGCCAATGTTGATGAGACTTTCGGCCATTGTCAGCGTATCCGATTGCTTTTCTGAAACTTTATATGCAGCTTCCGCAATGCTTAAACTCGTTTGCATGTCTGATTGCCTAAATTCGACAGCCAGTACGTTCAGAGAGTCGGCAGCGGATATATTTTCCTGAGCATCGACAGTAAGTGATGTCCAGACAATAAGCAATATTATTGTAAAAATATTTTTCATGAAAAACAAAAATACAACCTTTTTGGGGAATAATATCGATTTCAATTTTGTCGTGTAACTACGTGAATAATAGATAATAGGAGCACTTATTGAAAATTGGAGGTCGCAAATTGCGTCCTCCAATTTAGAGCGATTTGCGTATTTTAGTTGAATTGAAAAGCGACAACAAATGATTACAAATATTTATATCCGACAGTAAATACTTAATAACCGAATAATTATGTAAACAGGTAGTTATTTTGCAATAAAAACGCCATGAAGACAGAAACCATCTCAGTATTCCCGGACGAAATTATCCTGAATAAAATATTTCTTATCCGGGGCAAAAAAGTGATGATCGACCGTGACCTGGCTGAAATGTACGATGTAGAGACAAAAAGATTAAAGGAGGCGGTTAAACGAAATATTGAACGCTTTCCAAAGGACTTTATGTTTGAAATGAATAAAAGGGAATTTAAAAATTGGAGGTCGCAATTTGCGACCTCCAATTCCGACAACATGGGTCTACGCTATGCTCCGTGCTGTTTTACAGAGCAGGGGGTCACCATGTTGGCTTGTATCCTAAATAGTAAGAGAGCAATCGACGTAAATATCAGGATTATTCGCGTTTTTACACGCATGCGTGAAATGATAATGACTAACAAAGATATCCTTCTTAAACTTGAGCAGCTCGAAACTCAGGTTTTGCGAAGCAGCGACGACATACAACTGATCTTTTCTGCATTGAAGCAATTGCTTACACAGCCAGAGGTTCCCCGAAAAAAAATTGGATTCAAACAATCCTGTACGTGACGTTATTCAATAATTATTTTAGTTGAAAAAACAATTCCATTTTTGTTTAAAACAGCTGCTTTCAGCACACAATTACTGGAGTTTGAAAACCTGACAACTCTTACTTCATTTAGCTGTGGAGTAGCCGTGATGCAGCCTCCCTCGATACTCCAAAACACTTTTTCAATTCCGGTGCTTGGCGTGATTGAATATTCATTATTTGTAGTTTTTTCCAAATTGAAAGTATCTCTTAAAATCTGCGCATTCAGGAAACTATCGATGGCATGATGAATTAATTTTAAATCGGAAGTATATTTATTATTTTCATCAATCTGAGGTTCATGATTTCCACCTGAGATTTTAAGCAGGGTGACAGGGAATCCAATAGATGAAGTTTTCTCAAATATGGGTCCTGAACCATAGACTTTTTTAGAGAAAAAAGAGGAGTATTCTTCACCGACATTTTTGAAAGGATAATCATATCCGTATGGAACGATATTATCTGAATCACCGTGAATAAGCAGCATGGGAGTCTTTTCAAATTCATCAATCATTTCTATATCAGTAAGGGCTCCCCACATATTTATTACTCCTTTCAGGCGGAATTTGTCCTTGTAATTGTTTCCAGAGCAATCGAGACATCCCAGGTCGTCCTGCAGCATCAGCAGGTTTCCATCAACACTTTCAAATGATTCAGAATCAGCCATGAATGCTGTTTTCATCGCAATGAATCCGCCCGCACTGTTTCCGGCAACAAAGATGTGATTTGTGTCGATCCTGTATTTTTTATTGTTTTTTACAAGCCACCGGAATGCGGCACGGGTATCCTGAATAGCTCTGTAGATGCATCGTTCGAGATTTGAATATGCGCCGGGAATAAACAAATATCCGAGTCTGTAATTGATGCTCGCCACTACGTATCCAAGCTTTGCATAATGAATTGCGAGTTTTTGCTGTAGTTTATCGCGCTTGTCGCCAACAATAAATGCACCACCATGAATCAGCATCAGCAGCGGTCTTGATGAAACCGTGTCGCCTTTTGGCTGATAGATGTCCATTTTTAATGAAAGGTCGTCGGTAAACAAATTATTGCCGAGTTCATTCAAAACCTCCGAAATAATATCAGGATAGGATTCGTAATTCATTTTAGAAATCGGCTTCGACTGATAAAAGCCCGATGCTTTGCCGTATGTGACCTCGCTGCGCTGAATGGTGTCGAAAACGGCTTCAACATATCTGTTGCCAAAGGCTGGAATTGTATATTCGGGTTGCAAAAAGAAGGTGCTCTTTTCTTTTTTATTTGAGTTGTTTATAAAAACCAGTTTATCCGATTCAATAATCCATTTTCCATTTTGAGAGATCTCAAATTGGGGCAAACGAACATGAATCGAGTTATTTGAAATTTCAATTTTACCGGGAGTTACGCTTAATGTGTTTTCATCCGCAAATGCAGTGCCTGACGCTGTTTGCTTATCGACTTCCTCAAATTTTAAAAAAAGTTTTCTGCTATCAAAAGTGCCAGAGTAATATCTGCGAATATTAATTTTTGAAAAATCAGCAACAGGGGTCCTGTCGCAGGCGTGAATTGCAATCACGATCAGCGTAAAATAAAAATATGACTTTATCGCATTCGAAAATCGCATGTACAAACATAAGAAAATTTCATGTTCGAAACAATTGTAAGTTGAAGGGCGACTACAATGAGTCGAAATAAATGAAAGATGTAAGATCTGAAAATCAGATCACAACCAGTACCACTCTCAATTTCTCCAATTCTTTTAATAATGCAAGAATTGTCTGTTTGGTATTTTCGAGTTCAATTTCAAACTGAGAGATCAGGATATTGAAACGGCCTTTCATATTTTTGAGAAGACCTGAGTAATACTCAATCCCATCAATCATATTCTGAGAGAACGACTGAATTGATTTTGGCTGAATCTGATTATTTTGATTCTTTAACGACTCGAATTTTTGCTGGAGTGTGTCGAGATACATGCGCAGTTCATTGATGAACATGTGAGGCCGGTCTGTCCTTGTAATAACATTGGTGCGACCATAAATATGATCGGTCATTTCCTGCAATGTCATTTCCTTTGAGAAATAGGCCAGATTCGGACCGGGGCAAACAGAAACGCCATCGCCTTCGAGCTTTGTGTCAAGGTCATTTACAAGCAAAGCCGAAGTCCCCAATCCTACGCAAATACATGCTTTTTCGACAATCTTCCTGTATTCAACTGCATATTCTTCAGGAGACAGATTCTTATCGTCGAGTTCCTTGATTTTTGCAGCCTGATAAGTATTTGATCCGGCGCAAATATTATTGCCGGTTTTGTCAACATTGAGAGCCAGATTTTTCTTATGGCATGGACTTCCGGGCTTACCGCTTTTAATGCGTTCCTCTTGTTCAATTTCCTTGCTGTTACCTCTCAGATTATTGAAAAGAACACCTAAAGGGGAGACGGTGCTCAGGTAAAGATCTTTTTCTTTAGCTTCCATCATTTTCTGCAAAGTGAAATCATCGACATTGGTCACTTCGGGTACGAGCAGAAAGGGAGTACCCCAGCCGATGGAATCAAGCTGGTAGTATTCGAGTAAAAAATCATGTTCTTCAGATGTACCAACGCCACCCTGTGCGGTAATACGCATGGGCAGGCTTTCAGGAACCGGAAGATTTTTCGAAGCAAGCGCTTCCTGAAGAATTGAAAAAACAGTTTGATACAGCTCTCCACGATTATTCTTAAACTCTTCAAGGATGGGCCCCATCAGAAATCCATCAGTTGCAAAAGCATGTCCGCCGCAGTTCAATCCTGATTCCATGCGGTATTCCGACACCCAGATTCCTTTTTTTGCCAGAAATTTTCCCTGAATAATTGCCGAGCGATAGTCGCTGACCTTGATGGTTACTTTCTTGCGGATATGTCCTTTTTCATCGGGAAAAAAGTCACTGAATTGCTGAATATATCCATAAAGCGAAGGATTCATTCCAGCCGAAAATACGATTGATGATTCCAGATCACTGTTGGCAAATCCGCGCAAAGCTGAATGTGCATCGTTTCGATCTGAGGGCAGCCGTTCTCCGTTTTTGTAATTGATTTTATCAAGCTTGGTCATGATGTTTACATCAATGCTTCCAAGGGTGAGATTGTCTTTCAACCACTGACGTGTTGCATCCTGCGAAGGATTTGTCTGCCGGAAAGCTTTGAAACGTTTGTCCAGTTCTGAATCTGGTGGAAGTAAGCTGAAATATTTTTCAACAGAAACCGGGCTGTTAATCAGCTGATCAAAACGTTTTTCAACAATAAATTTTAAAAGATTGAGATATGCTGTAGTTCTTTTTGCCCTGCAATCATCATCCGTACGGCTGATTTCTTCGTAGGGCTGACTGTGAACAGCGCATAATTTCTTGCGTAGTCTTTCCATCAATCCGTCATCAAGCAGCGAAGCAACTGTGTCAATGCCATAAGGCGCAACACGGGTTGCTGCATCAATGGTGAAACCAATTCCCATGACAGGGATGTGAAAGGAGTGTGCTTTTATTTCTGGAGTGTGAGTTGGGGAAGTGTTCATTTGAAATACTTTTTTTTTGGCCTTTTAATGTTCGGCCATGAACAGATTAGAAAGATATGATTTTTTCGTCTGTTTGGGGATAATCATACCTCTTTTCAGCGCAAAGGTAAACATTTATTCTGAAACTGGCTTAAACCCTGCTTAAATATGCCAATTGGCTTACAGCGCATTTATTGAAGTGTTTTGGGGTATGTTGCTTGCGTTTTAGCGAAATTTAATTGCCTGATTAACAAGATTATAAAATGTTCATTTTTTCAATATTTTTCGAAACTTCTTCCATTAGCCACATTGGAGTTGAAGTCGCGCCACAAATTCCAACACTGTCGGTGGCCCGAAACCATTCCTTTTTAAGTTGCGTAACATCGGAAATCATGTAACAACGGTGATTTACCTCCTGGCAAATGCTGAACAGAAACTGACCGTTTGAGCTTTTAATCCCGCTGACAAAAATCACGATATCGTGTTCAGATGCAAATTTCCGTAATTGCGGAACCCTTTTCGAAACAAGGCGGCAAATGGTATTGTTGATGGTGAGACTTTTGTCCGGATCGATTCCGGATTTAATCATTGTCTGTTTGATTGCTTCAGCTACCTGATAAAATCCGTTTTCATCCTTGGTCGTTTGAGAAAATAATACGATGGGCTTTGTAAAATCAATGCCAGTGAGATTGTCCGGCGAGCTGATTATAATTGCTTTATCGCTGATCTGACCATTGAGCCCAATGACTTCAGCATGCCCGTGTTTGCCGTAAATCACAACCTGACCATTCTGAGCCGACATTTGATCAAATCCGGTAATGATTCTTTTCTGCAACTTGAGTACAACCGGACAGGAATAATCGAGCAGCGTCAGATTGTTTTGACGGGCAATTTCATAAGTCGAGGGTGGCTCTCCGTGCGCTCTTATGAGAACCCGCTCGTTTTTTAGCGATTTAAATTGGTCATAAGTAATTACTTCCAGACCAAGGTTGCGCAAACGATCCATTTCGGAACTATTGTGCACCAGATCGCCAAGACAATATAGTCTTTTGCTCTGCCTGAGTTCTTTCTCAGCAGCCTGAATGGCCGAAGTAACGCCCGAGCAAAATCCGGATTTATTGTCGATTGTGATTTTCATTGCTATTACGAAGGTACGCAATTTTGCCAAATCCCTCGAAGGGTTCCAAACCCTTCGAGGGATAAGCCGCAAATGTGAAAATCAGCATTCAAATACATCTCTTATCTTTGTAAAGAAACAAAACTGTCCGGAATCCGTAAAAAGAATTCAATCACGCGCGATTAATAAAAAGCATTGCCCACTGCAAAAAAAATATTTTTCCGTTGTCTGATTTCATGCTTATTCATGATCTCAGTCGTTGTGGCTGTGGCTCAACCCGTCGGCGATGACCAGCAGGTAAAAACAGAAGCAGATCTGTTGTTTTCTCAGCAGAAGTATGGAGAGGCATTTCCGCTTTATTCGCAGTTGCTGAGTATTCATCGCAAAGACGCGTATTATTCATACCGCTTCGGTGTATGTCTGCTGTATACCGACCGCCGCGATCCCGAAGCTCCGATGAAATACATGGAACCTTCTGTGGGCGAGCTTTCCGGTGAAGATGCGTATATGATTTATTTTCATCTGGGCGTAGCCTATCATCAGGCTTATAGGTTTGGTGAGGCTTTGCGGGCATTCGAAGCTTTCAAGGGGAAAGTCCCGGCCAAAAGCCCTTATGCGAAAGAGGCGCTGATTCGCAATCAGATGTGCAGCAACGGCATTTCTCTGCTTCAGAATCTAAGTGATTTGTCGGTGATGAAAAAATACGAGGTTGGTACCGAAAGCTTTTTTCGCTCGTACGATATTTCAAAATTTGGAGGCCGCATTGGTCCCAAGCCGGATTTTCTGAAAACCAAACCCGACCGCCAATCATCGGATCCGGAGCTTATTTTCATCAGCGATACGCATAATGTTGTTTACTACAGCAGCTATGGCAAAAAGAATGCGACCGGGCGCGATATTTACAGAGTGTACAAACTCCCTGACGGGAAATTCTCAACGCCGGAAAAACTCAGCGATGCAGTTAATACGCCTTACGACGAAAATTATCCCTATCTGTTGCCCGATGGCCGAACACTTTATTTCAGTTCGAAAGGCCACAATTCAATGGGCGGCTATGATATTTTCAGAACGGAGTTTGACACGATCAACAAAGAATGGTCTGTACCTGTAAATGTCGATTTTGCCATCAATACACCCTTTGACGACATTCTTTTTATTACAGATCCAAGCCAGCGCTACGCCTGGTTTTCGTCGTTGAGAAACAGCAGCGATGGGCGCATTCTGGTATTTCTTGTTCGCATCGACCGCAAAATTCCTGTTTACGACAACTACAATCCGGAGCTAATTGCAGGAGGCAATATCGATATAAACAGTCCGGAATATCTTGAAACCATTGCGAAGCTGCGCGAAAAGGCCAGTCTGGATGTAAACAGCAATGAAGAAATCGCAATTGACACTACCAAAATAATTGCTTCGGGTAATAATGCAAAATACAATATTCCTGCAAATCCTACAGGTGATCAGATTGTTGATATTGCATTTAACCACGTTGCTTCAGCCGAAGACCAGCTCGATAATTTTCGCAACATGCGCGATGCATCGCTGAAAATTTCGGAACAGAAAAAAGATCTGGCTGCAGCACTCAATAAGCAAAGTCTGGATTTACACGAAAAAGCAGTAGGCGAAACGGATGCGAAAAAGAGAAAGGATTTAATGGCGCAGGCCAACGATCTTTCGAAAAAGTCGTTGCTCCTTACCGATGAATCTGATCTGGCGAAACAGATGTATAACCAGTATGTTTCAGCAGCTGATGAGCAGGCAAAGAACTTTGACCAGATTCAGGATAAGGCCGGGAATGTTCAGAAACTGGCTCTTTCGAGGCAAATTGACAATTCGGTGGTTTTACTTAAAGAACTGATTGATGGAATCGATACATTCAAAGTCAATCTGGTTCAGCTCGACAAGAAAATTCGCGGCGACAGTGAGTATGTATCAGCGCTCGAAAAAAATATAGCCGACGATCTTTCCGAAGCGGCTAATCTTGAAAGCCAGGCCCTAAAGCTGGATAAGGAAGCGAGCCAGTATAAAAATGAAGCTGCACTTGCAACTGATCAGGAAATGAAAGACGAATATCTTTCAGAAGCAAATAATCTTTTGAAAGAAGCCGCCGACAATCGCGAAAAGGCGCAGCAACTTAAGAATGACGCCCGCCAACAACAGACTGAGCTGGTTGAATTGAAATCAAAATCAGATAAGCGCGATGATCTTGTTGCAGACGCAATAGCTTACGTCGACTCGCTTCAAAAAGCTTCGAATAATAACCAGGTAGTTGCCGACAACAACAATCAAATCGCTTCTGATACCATCAATCAAAATCTGGTTAACAACAATAATCAGAATAATGTTGACAACAATCAGAATAACAACAACATTATTATTGCAGATACGAACAATCAGGATTCAACGGACAATATTCAGATTATTGCAGACAACAATGCAGTTTTGAACAATAACAATCAGGATGTGACGAATAACAACCAGATTATTGCTAACAACAATCAGAATGCAAACAACATTGTAGTGGATACAGTCAATGCTCAGAATTCTGATAATCAATCAGAGAAAGTCGCTATTCAAATATCGCAGGAAATAACGGCAGCAGCGGATTCTGTTGAGAAGCTGATTGAGCATAACAATCGTGAATCGGATGCCATCAGTCTTGCCTTTGCCAAAAAGAAAAGTGATTATGATTTCAAGTTGTCCGAATGGGTCAAACTCCGCGACCTGCCTAATCTTTCGCAAAGTCAGGTAGTAAAAAAATCGGAGCTTGAAGCAGACCTGACTGAGCTGAATCTGCAAATGAATGTACTGAGTGATTATCACGATGAGCTTGATAAACACAATGCTCCGTTGATGCAGGCGGGCAGCGATTTTGATAAACTCATGCAGGATCTTTCGGAGAAATCAACCGCTGATACAAATGAATTGAAAACGCTGCAGGCCAGAAGTAAAGCCATTATTGATGCTATGCAACCTGCGACTGATGATTCGGAACAAATACTTGCAATCAATACAACTGAGATCAAATCGGAAATTAGCAAGATCGAGAAAGACAGAAATGCTTTGCAACCGGAGTTGAACGATATCGAGAAAAAGATTCAGATTCTGAACGAAAAGCTTGAAAATACGGATAATCCGAAAAAGCGCACGCAGATTGAAACGGACATTGCAGTCAACAAAGAAAAAGCAGACGCCCTTAAAGAACGGCTGTCAGAGCTGAATGAGATGATTATCGCACTGAATGATTCAATCGGATATCTCGAAAGACATCATCAGCTGCTGGGTGAAGTAAGGTCTTCCTATTTACAGATTCCTGACAGCGAGCTGAAAACCATGTCGGAAAAGTGGAACAGCACAGTGCTAAAACCAGATGTGAAAAATGTTGAAATGTTGCCTGATTTCAATGCATACGATCAGCAAAACATTCCGGCTGACACTACTCAAAATATTACAGACAATAATCAGAACATAGCCGATAATAATAATCAGGTTGTTCAGGACAACAACAATCAGAATGTCCAGGATAATAACAATCTGACTGAAAAGGTTGCTGTCAGCGACGAAGAGCAGGATCTGATACAGTCATCGTTCTATGAATCGGGTGCGCAGACTTTCATGGTTCGCATTGCTTCGCTGAAGAAAAAGCTGGCTACGAATCCAGCCGATTCGAATCAGATAAAAAATGAAATTGCAGTATTGACAAAGACTATGCAGGCCTACAATAATGAAGCAGATGCATATGAAAACAATGCGGAGAACAATTTGAAACTTGTCGGAAAGCAGCTCCCGGAGAAGATTCCGGAGTATTCCGAAAAATCGATGATCGACTTTCATGAGCAGCTGTCCGATGTAGAAATGCAAAAAGCCGACAGTGTGCAACGACTCGCTGATGCTAGCACCGACGCGGTTGTCAAAAACAAACTTCAGAAACAGGCCGATGATTTTAAGGAATCCGCAAAGCGCCACTATCTGATGGCTTCGGATATTTACGGGATTTGGAATAACAGCGAATTCGAAAGCAACAATATAGCATTCACTGAAAGCAATGTCAATCGCACCCAGGACACTGACAATGCACGCATGCTGATGATTGAGGCACGACAACTCCGAAGCGAAGCTTATGGTGAAAGTGATTTTGCGAAACAACGCGAAATTTTGGCGCAGGCACAGAAGAAAGAGGCGGCTGCCATTGATTCGCAGGAAAAATCGATGGAGCAGAACAGCATTGAAAATCCTGAAAAAATTGTCAGCAAGACCATTGCCGAAATTGAAAGTACAACAGGAAACGACATTGCTGAGATCACAAAACAATATCCTTCAAATACGGCACTGCTGGCTGCTTATGAGAAGTCGCAACAAACCAGCGACAGCATTATCGAGGACAACAATCAGATTACGGCAAACAGCAATATTACCAATCAAAACAACAATCAGGTTGTAGATAACAATGTGACCAACGTAAACACGCAGGTGTCTGAGAACAACAATCAGATTACAGACAATGCTGCAAATAACAATCAGGCAGAGAATATTGTTGTTGCGAATAATCAGGTGACCAATGAGCGTGTTGCTGACAATAAATTATATTACCGCATTCAGATTTCGGCATCGAGAGTTGAAATTGATACAACAAAATATTTTCAGGGAATGAATGTGGTTGTTGACAAAACCGGTGGATGGAATCAATACATGACCGGATATTTCACTTCCTACAACCCAGCATTGACCGAACTCAGACGCGTGCAACCAATGGGATATGCCGATGCTTTCATTGTTGCCTATTACGACGGCAAGCGCGTTCCGGTGTACGAAGCGCGACGAATGGAGCAGGGCGGAACGCCGGCAAATGTTGCGCAGACCGCATCGACAGGCAATTTCAGCATGAACGATGTGGAAGGACTTGTGTATTCCGTTCAGGTGGGCGTGTATGCAAAAACCCGCAACAGTACATCGCTTTTCGGCATCAGTCCTTTGATTGAGGAGCGGATGAACAACGGCTATTACCGTTATTATGCCGGCACATTCAACAACATGAACGACGCTGTAACCGCAAGAAATAAAATCCGCACCAGCGGTGTCCCCGATGCTTTTGTGGTCATACTCTACAAAGGGAAGAAAATCACGCAGGCCGAAGCTGCGCAATTGCAGACTGACGGAACGACTTTCGGCGGCGGATTGAAACAGTCCGGAGCCGGCACCCAGCCGCAGAATACACAGGTGACACCGACAAATATTACACCTGCATCCAAGCCCGTTTTCAAAGTCCAGATTGGCGCCTACAGCAAAGATGTACCGGTGAATGTGGTGAACGAACTGATTGCCTTAGCCGGGCAGGGCATCGAAACCACCAAGAATGATGCGGGTTTGACCGTGTACACCGTAGGCAATTTCTCCAAATACACCGAAGCCGAAGCAAAGAAAAACGAACTCAACGCCAAAGGCCTGAGCGATGCATTTGTTGTTGCATATATTGATGGCAAGCGGGTTTCGGTGAGTGAGGCTAGAAAAATTGGTGATTAGAAAGCGGAAGTGACCATGTCACGGATTTAAAATCCGCGCCATGGATGTATCTTTATTCATCCCCAAAGTAATCACTATCGATTCTTTTTATCTCAAAAATATTCACAGTCGAAACCGCTAAATTATGATCAATCATAAGTTCAGCTAAACTTTCTCCGTCAATTAAAACAATCTTTGTTTCATTTCTTGGCTGATATTCTTTTGCTTCATTTGTAAATCTCGAAGTTGTAATGAAAACACCTTTTTTTGCACCTTGCCCTGCTAATGCACCCACAAATTTTTGTATTTCAGGTCTTCCAACAACATTTTCCCAGCGTTTTGCTTGTATATAAATTACATCAAGTCCAAGTTTATCTTCTTTTATTATGCCATCAATTCCTTCATCACCTGAACGACCTATCGAACGACCTGCGTCTTTTATCGAACCGCCGTAACCCATTTTTACTAATAATTCCACAACTAAAGATTCGAAAAATGCAGGGCTGCTACTTTTAATTTTCAAAAGCAGTTCTTGTGCAAGATTTTTTCTGATACTCAAATAACTATTTTCTAATACTTCCTCAGGTGTCGAATCTGTTGGTATATTTTCATTGTCGGTTATCGAATCATCTTCTTTTATTCGGCCAGTTCTTTCCTGATAAGCTGGGATGGTCTTTAATACCCTCAAATTAATTTCTGTAGGATTCGATCCCAAAAACAGTTTCCCAGCTTCAGTGATTCTAAAAGAACTTCTCTTAGTATTTTCAATCAATCCAGCCATTTTAATATGAGACTTTGCCCAGGCAACTCGATTCGAAAAGGTCTTAGCTGCGCCGCTTGGTAAAAATTCATTTATTTCAGCATCTGTCAGATTAAAATGCTCTGCTAATTTCTGATTAGTCTCATTTGTAGTGTGTTCATCTCCGTCAGATAGAATCTGAATGAAAGGAAGCATAATTGTCTGAAAATCGGGTATCATAATACTTCAATGTTATATGTTTGTGCTTTTATAAGGTTTGCAATAGCGTTATAACGTTATTTGCATCGGTTCCTCACAAAAATACAAATATTTCACATATACATCAATCGAATTTTTTTGTGCTGGCTTGTGGCGACAGAATGGGGGATTGGGCTGGGAATGGTGGTCATGTCGCGGATAACTCACTGATTATTTTTTTGCAAAGGAGTTCGAGAGCTCATCACTTCCAGCGTTTCGGTTGCCAAATCCGCGCCATGGGGGTGAGTGATTGTGTGTGAATTCAACAATGTAAATCGTATTTATATCTTACGAAATATTTTCGTCACACTTTGCAAAACAGCAGTTCGCTGGCCTGAACAACCAATGATACTTTAACAATATTAGAATAACTGTTAGTGGCGTTCCGTTGGGCTCAATGGCCTTCTACTCGATTATGTATTGTTTTAATTCTAGTAGTATTCAATAACTCTTTCAATAATATATATTTCTTCATCATCAATTATTTCAATTTGCTCAATCCAATTTTCTTTTGAGTCATATTTATATTGATAAGACCATGTTGCATCAATGTTTCCTGAATCATTAGTCTCAACAACCTCTTTCTCATTTCCTTTTTCAAAAGTGTACGATATTTTCCCCTCAATCTCTCCTTCAGTAAAATTTTCCCAATATTCATGAGTTCGAACATAATTCTCATAAACATAAGTTGCTTTTTCTAATATTCCCTCATCACTGTCATGCCATGTTTCAGTAATTAAGTTTCCGTAAGAATCATATAAATAATCTAACCATTCTTTGTAGTCATCAAATATTGATTCCTCTTTTATTAATCTGTCATTCTCATCATATGAAAATCGCGTTATTCCAACTTTCTGCCCTTTAATGTTAAACTCCTGTTTTTCAACAAGTCGATTGTTCTCATCGTAAAGGAACTTGTATATTGATTCTCTTTCTTCTCCCGGAGCATTTGCATTCGAGGAACTTATTTGACTCGGTTGACGATTAGTTTCTTTCATTGAGATTAATCTACCAGACGAGTCGTATGTATAGGTTCTTGTATGATACAACATTTCTGATTTCACAAGTTTCCCATTAGCATAATCGAACTGTTCCATTCGGGATATTTTTGAATCTGAGTCAAAGTAGATTTTATTCATCTTGTTACCATTGGAATCAAATTCAGTTTTGGAATCCTGCTGCCAATTTGATTTCCAACCTCTCCGGATTTTAGCATATCCATCAGTTGTTGATTTTCCAATATAGGATATCTCGGTAATTGATTTAACCCTATCTTTTAAATTTAAATCTTTTAAAGATAAATCCTGAGCGAATGTCAAGCTTGGCATCAATATTAAAAAAATAATTATTTGTCTGCTAGTTTTCATATGTTATTGTTTGCCTTAGTCAAATAACGGTTTTCAGCTAACCAAAGAAGGGACGATTTCGAAGCACTGACTTGTCAAGTTACACAAAAGCTTATTAGATGCAGAAACGCTGAAATACCCACTATCTCGGCAATATAATACACTGCCTGTTATGCACCAACAATTATTATTTTTCATCCTTCATCTTTTGTCGTTCTACTTGCAACTTGTCTTGAAAATCTTTATTAAACGGATCAGCTGTCACATTTTTTAAAGCCTTAGCATATTCAGGATGATTTCTGTACTTTATGTCTATCAACTTACCATTAGGCATAAGAATTAGAATTAATCCAAACCCTCCAACAATTAGTAGTCTTTTAAAAACATGAATATAAAATTTATTTCTTGTTTTTATGTACCGGATTTGAGTCACTATTAACACGATAATCATTCCAGCCAATCCGTTGATTAATTCAAGATTTGCACCTGGGTATGATTGGAATTTAAACAAAATACCAATAATGGTAATAGATAATACTATTCCTGTTGCAACCGACCCAATAATTCTCACTGTACTAATGCCTTTATAAGATTCTTTCTTGAAGGCACTTTTAAGTCCAATATTATTCAATAATACAAAACTCAAAGCAAAATAAAACATCGAATATATTGAAAGCGTTAAGACTGTTAAAACCCCACCACCTGGAACTAAAAGTAAATTTAGAACAAGTGAGAGAATTGAACTCAATCCAATTATTAATTCAATTTTTCGCATCATATCTTTCTTTTTATATTTGGTGCATAATAATTTATATACTCACCCCAACTGTCCAAAAGGCGCATCAATCCGCCCAACAAGGAATGCTTTGAGCACTTTCTAATGTTTTTGAGGTGCATCAATCTTTCAAAAATACAAATATTTCACATATACATCAATCGAATTTTTTTGTGCTGGCTTGTGGCGACAGAATGGGGGATTGGGCTGGGAAGGTTTTCCGGGAGATCCCGGGTCTGGCCCGGGAATTTTGTACTCCACTGAATCAGTCTTCACCGCAGGTGAAGTCGGATTCGAACGTGTCCGCCCACTGGCGGATTAGCGTTCATCTGCAGTATGTGTGGTTTTAATCTTTTCGCGTTCATTTGCGTTTATTCGCGGAAGAAAAGAAGAAGGTCACGCGTCAACGTAAAACGTTGCAAGCGGGAGACGCGCGCCCAACGGGGTGGTTGCATGCGAGAGGCACGCGCTAAATGTGAGTTTATAAAGTTGAAAGTTATGAAGTTGAAAGGCATTTCAATAAACACAGTTCATGAAATATTCAAAAAGCAGGAATGTCGAAATGCCAGATTTATTCTAAACCCAAATTGCCTATCAACCTGGGAAGTGCTAATTCAGCGCGGATGTCGCCATATATGATTTTCGGACAAGAAAATGTGCGGTCAGCGGAAAAAATATTTCGGAGCAAAGCGGAGAACCATGATCCGGATGTCTGTTTGAGGAGCAAAGCGACGAGTTATATCCGGTTGGAGCTGACCGAATATTTTCCCGAAAATCATATCCGGCGACTAGCTTTTCTTTTGGTACTTTTCTTTTTGCAATGAAAAAGAAAAGTACACAAAATAGCTTCGTAGGTTTTCCGGGAGATCCCTATTAATGAACTCTGAATAAGGAACAAGGGAGTGTGAATGATGAACGGTACTTTAATCAGGATTTACTTCTAACTTCTGATTTCCTTGTTAATTGTTCAATATTCAGTTATTGTGTCTTCGTGTCCTTGTGGCGAATATTCTCTGCGTCTCCGCGCCCTCTGCGCGACGCAAATGTGAACTCTCTCTGCGCCTTAGCGCCCTCTGCGCGATGCAAATGCGAACTCACTTTGCGCCCTTTGCGCGCGACCCACTGAATCACCCTTCATCGCAGATGAAGGGTGATTCGCATTAGCGTCAATGAGACCTGCTGAGGGAAGCTAAATTCTTCGCGAGAATTGGCGTAATTCGCGGAAGAAAGATGTTCGTGTCCTGATGCCTTTGTGGCATCAATCCAACTCTGGGCGCGCGTCTCCTGCATGCAACGTTATACGTTGACGCGTGACCTGTAATAAAAAGGGCCGTCACTTGTGCAACGGCCCTTTCGGTTATGGTACTTTGTTGAAAGTATTTCTACTTGCTTTCGGGAAGCCAATAGTTTGTCTGAATGCTTACTCCATTGAAATATTTCTGTGCTATTTCGCAAAGTTTAGCCGGAGTAATGGCGTTGAGTCTTTGTTCAACAGTAAGAATTCTTTCAGGATCGGTTCCGTTGATATAAGCGGCCTGCAGGTTGTTCATCCAGTAATTATTTTTCTGAATATTCACCTTGTAGGTTTCTAAAGCCGGCTCGCGGACACGTTTCCAGTCATTTTCGGTAATATTTCCAGGGATTTTAGTTTCTTCTACCAGTCGCAGGAATGTTTCATTCACAGCTACAATATTATCGGGACTGCATGGGAAATTCGACTGCATTAAAAGTTCCTCTTTCGGAAATTTTCGTACCGATCCGTAAAAACCGCCACCATAAATGGCACTCATCTTTTCGCGGATGGTATCTACAATGCGGGTGTTAATAACCGATGTCAACTGTTGCAGAATGAATACATCCTCAACATCGTATTTGGCAGCTTTGGTATAAAAATGCACCAGCTTTGCTTTTTGTTCACTTCCTTTATTGAGCGTGAAGCTGTTTTTACCACTTTTTGTGGAGAAGCCGAGATCGACATATTTTGCTTCGGATTTGCCTGCCGGAATTCCACCAATGTATTTTTCAATTAAAGGTTTGATCTGTTCTTCGGTGAACGAACCAACGAAAGTGTAATACATTCCTTTTGGATTTCCAATGCGGTCTTTGTAGAATGCAATGGCGTTGTCGATGTTGATTTTATCGTAATCAGACGGGCTGCTGATGCGGTGTGCACGCGGATTATTCTGATACAACACATTGTAAATTGTGTCGCTGAAAAGATTTTCAGGATTGTCTTTCACCTGCAGCAGTTGCTGTTTTGAGCGGGTAATGAATGAACCGAATGCATCAACGTCTTTGCGTGGCTCGGTGCATTTCAGGAAAATGAGTTGGAACATGGTCTCCATATCTTTCACACCGCAGTTACCTGAAACATTTTCAGTGTAGTCATCAACTACCGGCGAAACACTTACGTTTTTACCAGACAGAAATTTGGTGAGATCAGCAGATGAAAATTCACCGTAGCCCATTTCATCAACGGCATTGTTGCTGAACTGTGCGCTTTGATAATCTTTTCCGGTATAAGTGCTGTAGCCACCCAATTTACTTCCTTTAAAGACAATCTCATCGTTTTTGAAAGTAGTGGGTTTGATGCTGACAATGGCGCCGTTTCCAAGCGTGTAGGTGATGGTGCCGAGCTTTTCATTTCTTTCGGTTTTAACAATTGCACCAGGTGTCGGTTCCGATTTCAGCAGCGATGAAGCAATCTGTTTTTCGACGTAGGGTTTAATGTCTGATTTCAAAGCCTCATCCACCCATGATTTGAGCATTTCGTTGGTGGGATTTTTGTCCGAAGTTTTGGTGGTCACATAGCAGAAATAACTCTGATCGATGTCAATGGTTTTGCGCACGGCATCGAAGTTCGAGAGAGAAATATCTTTCAGATGATCTTTCACAAAATTGTATTCCCATTCAATACCCGGGATGGGTTCACTTTCAAGATAATTGTTCACATATTCGTTTACGAGTCGGCCTGATTCAGTTTTATTACGCTCATTATACTGCTTTTCATATTGTGAAAGCACGGTAGCTTTTGCTCTTTCGAGCTCATTTTCGGTAAACCCGAATTGTTTTGCACGAATGCATTCAACAACCAGTGCCTGAACTGCCTCTTTGATGCCATCGGGGCTGCAGGCGGCAACTCCTGAAAAGCTTTCGTAACCGCGCGCCCAGCCACCGTTGTATGCGTAGGCAAAAATAAATGGGGGAGTTGCAGAAGAAACTTTTTCATCGAGCCGTGAGTAAATCATTGCGTATGCAAGATTATCAACCACATCGTTCAGATAGTCAGCTTCGGTTAATGTTTTTGGCTGAGGGCGCGGATTTCCAACAATGCTAACATAGGTCATGTCGGCTTCAGGGTCGCTAACAACAACAGCCTGACTTGCTGAAAATGGCTTCAATTCAAATGTTTCAGGACGTTTGCGTGCATTTGCAGGATCTTTGTGCGCTGAAAATTTTTCGATAATGAGTTTTTCAGCGTCTTCAACGGGCATGTCGCCAACAACCACCACAGCTTGCAGACTCGGGCGGTACCAGTCTTTGAAAAAGCGGCGGATAGTTTCGTATTTGAAAGATGAAATAATTTCGTCCTTTCCGATTGGCAGGCGATTGCTGTATTTCGAGCCATTGAGCATCAGAGGCAGCCACGTTTTCATCATACGGTCGTCAGCGCCTTTGCCCAGGCGGCTTTCCGAAAGAATAACGCCGCGTTCCTTGTCAATTTCTTCGTCAGTCAGCAACACTCCACTGGCCCAGTCTGAAATCACGGTGAAAGCTTTGTCAAGTTTTTCTTTGTCATCGCTTGGAACAGGCAAAATATAAACTGTCTGATCGAATCCGGTATAAGCATTCAGGTCGTTTCCAAACCCTACACCAATACTCTGAAGATAAGACACGAGCTCATTTCCGGGAAAGTGCGACAGACCATTGAAGCACATGTGTTCCAAAAAGTGCGCAAGGCCCTGCTGGTCGTCATCTTCGAGAATCGAACCTGCATTGACAACCAAACGAAGCTCTACTTTATTTTCGGGCTTTTCGTTGTGTCTGATATAGTACTTCAAGCCGTTGGGCAGTGTCCCGATCTTCACATCGGATGACACAGGGATTTTGTTTGTGCTCACTTGTGCGTTCACACTCAGCATTGCGCCAAGCAGAAGTCCGGTAAAGAGAACAATGAATTTTTTCATCGGATTTTTTAATTTTAAATTTAATTGGCAAACAAATCTAACTCTTCTTTTTACAATTTATTTCATAAAATCTGCAAACTGAATTTTATTTTTGATTCGAAAATTTATAAACATCAGTAAATCAACTAGTAAAACTAAACCACTTGTCCTTTTTACCAAAAAAAAATCGACAAACGGGTTTGAGCAAAACGCACAATGCACAGGTCATGAGGCATGCGGCATGAGGCCTGCGGCTTGCAGTCCCGCTCCTTCGCAGCGGACTCGCTCATGACTTTCGAGAGTCGCGGAGCGTCCTGAAAGAGTCGGAAAGATGCAGCGCACCTCCCCAATCAGCATGATTAACTCCCCGCCTGTAACGCTTGTAACGTGTAACGACTGTAACAATTGTAACGTCTGTAACGATTGTAACGCTTGTAACGCGTAACGACTGTAACGACTCCCGCTTCCAGCGGGATAAATTCCACGACTGTCTCGCGTAACGAACTCCTCAATTAACTATCTTTGCAAAAACGACACAACAATGATTCAAGAAAAACATATCTGGAAACCTGGCAACATGCTTTATCCTTTACCGGTAGTCATGGTTTCATGCGGTAATGCCGACGTTCGCAACATTATTACCATTGCATGGACCGGCACTTTGTGCACGACTCCACCCATGGTGTACATCTCAGTGCGGCCTGAACGCCATTCATATGCAATGATAAAAGAACAGATGGCATTTACGATTAATCTTGTGGATAAAAATCTGGTGAAAGCAGCCGACTTCTGCGGAGTCCGGAGTGGGAAAGACCTCGACAAGTTTAAAACCATGAAACTCACGCCTGTGGCCGGAATTCAGATTCCTTGTCCGTATATTGCCGAAAGCCCGCTGTCGATGGAATGCAAAGTGACACAGATTATCGAGCTGGGTTCGCACCACATGTTCATGGCCGAAGTGCTTAACACCATTGCCGACGAAAGATTCTTCAACACAAGAACGTCAAAATTCGAAATCGAACGTGCCGCTCTGATAAACTACAATCATGGTGGATACTTCGAGCATGGCGATCTGGTTGGAACGTTTGGCTATTCGGTGAAGAAGAAATGATTTGCTGATGTACTCATGTGGAAATGTGAGACTTCGTCCATGTGCGGCTTCGCCGATGTGTGAATACGATACCCTGGAAAAAATACGATTTAAAATGTGCAGTTTGCAAAAAGGCACTGCGGCTTTTCTTCAACCTCTCTGCGTCGCAAAGCGACCTGAGTGCGTTGAAGAAACCAGCCTCATTTAGCATAATGCTTGGTGCATGATAATGTTAGGTGCCAGACTAAGCTTCGCTCTCACACTGTCCAAAACTCCTTCTCATCCGCTGCGGCGGACTGAATGCTGATAGCTGACTGCTGCCAGTTGGTTTGCTGGTTTTAGTTTTTCGGCTGCCAGTTTGGATTGAATTGCATGGCCTGCGGTCCGATGTGGCCAACATCAATATTCACGGCGCTTTTATTATCATCGGAACGAAACTCGTCAATGATCAGGCAGAATGCGATGATCAGCTCATAGTTGCAATCATTGTCGGCCACGATTGTGTAGTTGTCACCATTGAACCAAGAAACAATTTCCTTATCCCACCAGGCAATCTGAATTCCGTTTTTACAGACAGAATATTTCCGGCCCCGGTGTCCGTAAATTTCATAGGTGTCTTTGTTTAAAACACAGCGATAATGCAGTCTCCAGTATGAAACAGTTTCGAATTGAATTTCCGTACCGATGGGAAAAATGATTCTGTATTTTGCACGAAACAAGCTCAATTTCTTTTTAATTGTTAAGCGCACCTGCTGATTGATCGCATCGGACAATTGAATTTCGGCCAGAAATCTGAAAAGCTTTTTCGCTCCGGAATAGCGCTGCTGGCCATCGATAAATATCTGGTATTTGTCTCCGATGGAGATTTTTTTCTGATTGATGTCAATTCTCATAGGGTGTTTTTTTATTGGACCTGAATAATTTTCACTTCAACTCTTCGGTTGATGGAGTGCATGGGTTCCTGCAATTCTTTTGATTGAAGTGCGTCAATTTCTTCTTTTAAAATAAGTGGTTGTTGTCTACCGTAGCCTTTTATTTCAATTCTGGTCGGATCAATTTCAAACAAACCAACGAGTACTTCTTTAACTGATCCTGCCCGATGATAGGAAATGGTGTCATTGAAGTCATCCGTGCCGCGGTAATCGGTGTGCACGCCAATTTCAATGCACATTCCGGGATGCGCATTCAGAAAATCGGCAATTATTTTTACCGAGTCTTCGCATTCAGGAAGAACGCGTGACCCTCCGCTCAGGGTAAACAAAATTTTAGGTGCCAAAATATTGTCTCCGGCAGCGAATACCGAATCGTTGAATGATTTATAACCAGCAATGTGCTGTTGCGCATGAATTGGGGTTAGCAACCCAGCGAAAAGCCAGAATATGCAAAAGATTTTCTTCATTCAATACGCATTACTGTATTCTCCGAAATTACGAAAACAGATGGATCTGTATAAGGATTTACCCGAATAAAGCCTTCTTCAAAGCCCCAGTTTTCGCTGAGTGATTCGGCATTAATAATCAGCATACGGCTGTCTTTTCTGAATTCTGAACCACTATAGTTATTCATAAACGGAAGCTGTGAATAAATAATTTTACCAGTAATCCGGTCAACAATAGCCATTTGCTGACAACTGCTCCCACAGCCCCACGTAACAATTGTGTAATGACCGGCAAAGTTCACCCCTTCGTCTTCACATCCATTTTTAATTCTTGTAACAAATTTCAATGCACTGCGATCTGTCGAAAAATCTGGCATTGCAAGTTTTCCTGAATATATTTCAGCAACATCAAAATCGCAAAAATCATTTTTGAAGCTGAATTTCACAAACACGCCAGGCGTGGCAATAGCTTCATAGTTTGCAACAATAATTTTTTTTGGATCTTCGAAAACGGTATCGCCGTGTTTATAAAATTTTGATTTTTCACCATGTTTCAGAATTTCATACTTCATAAGTTTCGACGCTTTGAACATGATATTGTCGATCTTAATAATCGTGTCGCCTGATATAGGATTAAAACAATTATCAAGTCTATCAATACCATTAAATGCTGATTTTTCAGCATTACTATTTTGACTATTGCATGAATAAAGAATTAAAGTAAAGGCAATGAAAACCCACAGAAAATAATCAGTGATTTTTCGATTCTCTAATAAGTAGATTAATTGTTTTAAACAGGAATTAATCATTAATCGAAAATATGCATTTTATTGATTGAAAATCTTCCATTCATAAATCACCAACAATAATGTTTTTCATTTTTCTATTCCTTGAAAAATTTCAATGAATGAATTCCCGCTTTGTTGCTGATGGAGAGCAAATACATGCCATTGCTCAGTTGATGAACCGGCACAACGATGTAACCGCCCTGAGCTTGCTGAATACTTGAATAGACGCGGCGTCCATGCAAATCGAAAACAATCACTTCGCAATCAGATTCAGCACCAGCGATGGTAATATAATCTTTTGCAGGATTTGGAAACAGCATCAAATCTGGTTTACTGAAATCAGCGACTGAAACAGGCGAGGTGCGGTAATTACATTTGAATCCCTGCGCGTGCGTGGTAGCCGTTGTTTTGAGCGTGATGGTCATGGTGCCGTTGGCGGAATACAAAACCGGAGGCAGTTGGTTGCCTTTGAAATCACCAAGTATGACATTTGTTGTATGATCGGTTACTCTGACGTAATCGCTGGAATCCACATCAAATTCTGAAAATGAAAGAAGTATCGGCTCGCCTGATGCCGGCTCAATTTTCCAGCGACAGAAATTATTTCCGTGGTACATGTAAGGACCAGAGCCATCTTCGATGGTGTCGGATTCAGCAGTAATTGTTGACAACGCCGTGCAGAATCCAAAAGGAGAAACAATGCTATAGGAAATCAGAAAGCCGGCTGCAGTGTCAGCGGCATTGCTTGTGAATGTAAGAAATACGCGATCGCCCGTGGACTGAATTATTGAAGGAATCGAAGAACCGCTGTAGGAGCCAAGTACAGGCGCCGAAGTGTTTTCTCCGTCGTAGATTGTCAGCACATCGTTGACGCTCTCAGTTTCAAAGCGGTCGAACGTAAGTTTAATGCTGGTTGCGCTGTCGTCCGGAGCAATCAGCCAGGAGCAATCCGTATTGTTGCGATAGCCGAACAAAGGTCCGGAGCCGTCATCGATGGTACCGTCGCGTGAGCTGACCGTGTCGGTTCCGTTGCAATAATATGGGTATGGGCCATCGGGATACATGTTGACAACTAGTTCATGCATCAAAGTAAAATCAGCTCCACTGGGTGTCAGATTGCTGGTGTAGAAATAGCCGTCGGCAGAGCCGCCCCAGCCCCAGTTGAAGTGAAAAAAACAGGTATCCTGATAGCCATCCACCACGAAAGCGTGTCCGCTCATATAGATGGTGTCGCCCCAGCCCGCATAATACATGGGCAGTCCGCGTTCAAGGTGACTGATAATAACGCTATCCCAGTTGAGCGTAACCGAATCACGGAAAATGTATCGGGTTGAATCGACATATTTGAAAAAAGTTTTTAAAACATGAGCTGCCTTGTGGTTGTTCATTCCGCTTCCGTCGGGGCCATAGTGCATATCGACGCCAACTCCGATATTATAGATAAGTTCTGCTGTCTCCGGATTGGTGCGGGTGAGTGCGGTAGCCATTTCGTTAAAATCATAGGTCGCAGCAGCATAATCAACGGTGAGCGTTCCATACACCGTGTCTTCGCTTGTGTAGGACCCAACGCCGGATTGCGGCCAGCGAAAATAATTCACCAATTGTCCAAGTGCTGTGGCCACACAACCAGTATAACATTTATCATCGGGTCCATCGGGATCGGCCGGACAGAATTCATTGTAGTAAGTTACCTGATACCATTTTGTTGTCAGAAGAGGTGCAACCTGTCCTTTCGGCGCATTAATGCTTCCAATCATATAATCGGCCCAAAGCTGTTGATTTTCCGGATTCTGATAATTTTTCAAAACAGATGTTTCGTAAACTTGTTTTGAATAATTTTCGAGCAATGCATTCAATGCCGGATTTGAATGATTTTGCGGGCAGTGGTTTTCGGACGAATAAGCCACAACGGGAACAATATTTTTATTGGCGGAAACAATTATAAATCCCTCCGGAAAAAGATTGAAAACATAGTAGGTTGTTTCCCCATTTAATACGCCGGTATAAGATTCTGCAAAATAAGGTGCGAAACTGTTTCCAAGCCGTTGTGTTGCAAAATTGGCCGCCACAGTGCTTGCTTCTTCCGGAGTGACGCTCTGCGCTTTTGCAAGATTGCCGTAAAACAAATCAAGGGCAAGGAACAACGCCAGGCCCGCAACAAATCTCATTGATTTGAATTTCATTACTTTGATTTTTCGAGTTGTTTGATCAGTTTTCTGGTCATCTGACGGATGAAAGGCATAACGTCATCTTCGTTTACCATTGTGAGGCGACCGTTTTCAACCACCAGATGTCCGTTGGAGATAACGTGAGAAATGTGTTTGCTTTCAATTCCAAAAATCATGTGCATGGCCATGTTGGCGGGAGTGACTTCTTCGGGTGCCGGATAATCGAGTATGATGAGGTTGTTTTCGGCATCTCCGCAGATTTTGTTTCGCAGAAAATATTCATTGCCCGCTCTCAGACGCTGAATGGCAATAGTCGGATCGATATGATCGAATCCCTGACCGGCCAGGAAAGCCATTTTGGCGCTTCGCAGCATGTTGCCATGCAATCCATCGGTGCCCAGCATAATGTTTTCACCCATGCCTTCGGAATTGAAGAATCCAACATTGCTGCGGAGATTGCTTTCCATATTTTCGACCACGAAAACGCCGGTCTTGTTTATCAGTTCAGCTTCTTCGTTGCTCAGATGGATGGCGTGGGCAAGTACTGTTTTGGTACTTTCAAGAGCACCTGCATCATACAAACGCTCGACAACAGTCACTCCATATTCTTTCAGACTTTGTTCCTGATCGATGGTGCTTTCGGCTACATGAATATGAACGCCGGTTTTATGCTTCGAAGCCATTTCAACCGCATTTTTCAGTGTTGTTGAACCAACGGTAAAACTAGCGTGCAGACCTACGAGACCCGGCTTGCCCGAAAGCCAGCTGTCGGTATAGTCCAGCCCTTCGTCAGATGCGGAATAACTTTTCCGGTCACTGATTTCGAAACAGGGTAAAAATTGTAAGCCAAGTTTTTTAAATGCCTTTTCTATGGTTTCGAGTGAACCTTTTATGAAGTTTTGACTCGAATGATGTTCAATCACGCATGTGACGCCATTTTTCAATGATTCCATCGCAGAGTAAAGAGCGCAGGCTTCGAGCACATCGGCATCGAGAAACTGATCAATTTTCCAGGCACCGGTTTTCAGTCTGAATTCAAAATCGTCGGTGTTGGTGAGTTTATGCGTCCTTGTCAGACTAACATAGCTATGATGATGGCCATTGACAAAAGAGTGTGTGACTAGTTTTCCAAAGCAATCTATAATTCTGACGTCAGTTTGATTTTCAAGCAAATCATTAACATCCGAACTGGTTACAAGCTTTTTTTTACTTTCACCTTCGACTAAGATATTGGTGAACAGTAGTTTATTTTGCCTGAAATCAAAATAATTTGCGTTTTTAAGAATAATTGACATTTTTCCTTTTTTAAAAATTTACCTTTGAGGTCCAGAGGCATCAAAGGTTGGTCAAAGATAATAAATTATAGTATTTATGAAATCAACGATAGAAGAATTATATAAATTCCTTGACGAAGCCGGCGATAATGATATCCCGGCAATTAAAGTTGTTGAGTATCTGGATGCTATGCAGCTCAGGCAATTTGGCAAAAAGCATCATGACCACTATACAGAGTTGCTTGAAGGATTTTCGACATTTAAGGATATCCAAAGTCTTTCTGATTTTATATCCGGTTTTCTGTATTCGGTTATTGGACAGGAGAATGCTATAACCGTTATTTCGCTCTGTAACAATGAAAACGCTGAGTTTCATACCGTGTCGATAGCAGGTTGTTCTGATTTGCTTGAAAAAGTCGGAAAACTGACTGAATCAGGCCAATTGTCGCTTGCCATGAAGAACAGTCTGGATGATTTAACCCCTATGTTCGAGGATCGCCTGCTGCAGATAGAATCGTTGTACCATTTTGTTCATAAATCCATCCCTGAAGAGGCTTGTCCAGCTGTTGAAGAATACATCAATCTTCATTATTACTATGGTTATCCCATCAGTGACGGAAATAAAATCATTGCAACAGTTTCGCTGGCTGTCCCCAATTGTTTATCAGAAGTAAAATTCATTGAGCTGGACAGGATGATCCGTTTTGCGAGGCAGTTTTATATTCTGTTATTCAATTTTCAGCAAAGCGACCAGTTGAACCGTCAGATGACTTCGGTTTTTGACATGACTGATCTGGCATTTGGACTTTTTTCGAGCGATGGACATTTGATAAAAGCAAACAGTTCATTCAATACGTTGTTCAATTCTTTTGACACACCGCATTTATTTGATCCCGCATTTGTAAAGGTCCTAGGAATAAAAGATGTTTATCAGCTAAAACAAGGTATCGAAGTTCAGATGGATGTTTCGGAGAATGTTTTCAGAGATTTACCTTCTCTTGCTGAGTATTCGCGTGGGAGAATAGTGCCGGTCAAAGCAACCGATACAACCATAACTTCTTTTATTTTCATTCTTCACTCCCGAAAGGCAGAGCTTCGGATTCTGGAGACTGTGAAAAAAAATGAACAAAAATATCAACGTATATTCAATTACATTCAGGATGTATATTTCGAAATTAAACTGGATGGAACAATTCTCGAGATCAGTCCATCATTATACCACTACACCAATATTAATCCGGTCACTCTGATTGGAACAAACATTCAGTCATTATACCAGAATCCATCTCAGCGTGATAATTATATACAAGAGATTTTAGCCAAGGGCAGGGTTGATAACTTTGAAATTGACATTCAGTTGCCTGATGGGAAAATATTCAACACCATTGTCACCGCATCGCTCGTCGATGCGGGAACTGATTTTGAGCGAATCATTGGTTCCATGGTTGATGTATCGGAACTGAATAAAAAAACGAAAGCAATTCTTGATAATGAAATCAAGTTCAGATCTCTGTTTGACAATGCTCCGATTGGCTTTATGATATGTGATATTGATGGCGAAATTCTTGAAATGAATCCAGCTTTTCTGAGTATTTTTCAATTAAAGAGCATTGACAAAAGTAAAGAGACCAATGTTTTAAAAAACGAAACCGCTCAAAAACTTGGTGTCTCTGCGCTTGCAAAAAGTGTTATTGACACTGGAAAACCTGTGTTTACCGAATCTTTATTCTTGTGTCCGGATGGAGTCGAACGAAGTTTTAAATTGAAGATCAGTACCATTCCTGATCAGACCGGTGGATTAAGACATATTCTTTTTATTGCTGAAGACATTACCGACATAAAAGCTAAAGACCTTGCATTGGAAGAGAGTCGTGAGCGTTTTCTCGATATTTATAACAATACGAGCGATTTGATTTACACAATGGATTTTGAAGGAAATTTCACTTCGGTAAATCCTGTTGCGGAAAAATGGCTTGGATACAGATTCCAGGATCTGAAAAATCGCAACATGCGTGAATATATTTCTCACGATAGTGTTCAACGTGCAATGGAGCAGGTAAGACTTAAGCTGGCACATGCTTCAAATCACTCCACTTATGAGGTAACTGCTTATACGCGAAACAAGGATAAAATGATCCTTGAGATCAACAGTTTTCTGCGGTACAAGGATGGAAATCCCATTGAAGTATTTGGAATTGCGCGCGATATTACTGAGCGCAAGAAGCATGAAGAGTTTATCACATTAGCGCTGCGTGAGCGCGAAAAGTTGATTATGGAAGTTCACCACAGGATTAAAAACAATCTGCAATTGGTGCTTTCAATGTTGAAAATGTATTCCTACAATCTCGAGGATAAAAAAACGCTTCAGACATTCAGAGATATTATTCAGAAAATAATGGCAATTTCTGCAGCGCACGAAGATTTTTATTTCAGTACAGATTTCAAAGAAATTGACTTCGGAAAATATTTGGAGACAGTCGTAGTGAATTCAATAGAACAATTCGACCATCATAATAAGGTTAAATATAAAATTGAATCAGATGAATTGAAAGCGACAATTGACGAAGTTGTTCCGCTGGGTCTGATTGTATCCGAACTTCTTTCAAACAGTATCAGACATGGAGTAGACAAAGATGGAACGGTGAACTTATATATTGGTTTACAAAATATCGGCTCAAAGCATGAATTAATAGTAAAAGATGATGGGCCGGGAATTCCAGCTGAAACATTAAGCAATATTGGACAGTCATTGGGGCTGTCGCTGGTAGCTATGCTTGCCGAGGATCAGCTGGGTGGTAAGTACCTGGTAGAATCAAATGAAAGCGGAACAATCGTGAAGGTTGAATTCTGAATTACTTTACGAAACCGCTGCAGGCAGCAGCACCAAAGGGCAGATCGTTATCATCGGAAAACAAGACTGCATCGCCCTGCACGATTTCGACTTCAACATAGCCTGTATCAGTCGCATTTTTCGCCTGCAGATAAACGTATGTATCTGGTCTCGCACTGAATTCATAACTCCAGGGAATGGTTCCTGTTGAAAGTCCTGTCAACGTAGTCTCCCCCTTATCGTTTACATAGGTTACCAGAATTTCGGCAGCAGTACCATTAACCTTGTAGGCCATCTTTTTTTTGAAGACAACGATTTGGCTTGATTTGTCACATGAGGTCACAAAAACAACTGGGAGGAGCAGTAACAGAAAGATGAATTTCTTCATTTTAATTCAGTTTAAGTATTTTAAACGTGGCTAAATTAGAAAAGTTTTTTCAAATGGTAAAAAAAACTTGCATAAAGTTGATTTTCAATTAAAACCCGGCTCCGTCTTTTCTTCACTTTCACGGTAGCGGCTCTGTACTTCCTTGCTTATTTCGAACAAACCAGACAAAGAAAAGAGCCAGAACCAGAAATGTAATCCCGGCTCCAATACCAATAGACATATTGTATGGAAGTTGAAGGCCTTCAGGTGCGAAGAATATATAGGATGAAGCAACCATTGTCATGAACACGGCCGGGATGAACGAAACGAGCCAAAGCTTCTTTTCACCAAGCAGATAAACGGTGATTGCCCAAAGGGTTATTGTCGCAAGAGTCTGATTACTCCAGGCCATATAGCGCCAAATGATTCCAAAATCGATTTGAGTAAGAACAAAGCCGCATAAAAAGAGCGGTGAGGCAATGAGCAACCGATTTGCGATTTTTTTCTGTTTTAAATGGATGAAATCGGCCACAATCAGCCGGGCACTCCGAAAAGCAGTATCTCCCGAGGTGATGGGTGCCGCCACAACTCCAAGAATCGCAAGGAAAGCACCGAAGCGACCCAGCAATGAGTTGCTGATTTCATTCACTACCCACGCAGCATTCCCGTTTTTTGCAATCATCGTGTCGTTCAGTTGTTCAACACCTCCGAAAAACGCCATGGCTGCTGCAGCCCAGATCAGAGCAAGGATTCCTTCCGTAATCATGGCTCCGTAAAATACGCGCCGGCCATATTTTTCATTTTTTATACACCGGGCCATCAGAGGACTTTGAGTAGCATGAAATCCTGATATAGCGCCACAGGCAATAGAAATGAACATCATCGGAAATATGGGCATCGCATCGCCTTTGATGTGCTGATTATATAGATTCCCTGTGAGTTCTGGTAGGTGGAAATTTCCGAACAGAATGGCCCCAATGATTGCTGCTGCCATAAACAGTAATGCAAAACCAAATATCGGATAAATGCGCCCGATTAATTTGTCGATCGGAAGCATGGTGGCCAGAAAGTAATAAATAAACACGATTATTGCCCAGAAAGTCAAATCAAATGCTATTGCTGTGTTTCCGATATTCAATACTCCGGGTGTGAGCCCGGCAAGAATTCCGGCAGGCCCCATAATGAAGACCGCTCCAACCAGAACCATCAGCATAACGGTGAAGGCGCGCATAAACTGCATGACGGGTTTTCCAAGATATTTTCCAATGATTTCCGGCAGGCTTAGCCCGTCAAGCCGAACGCTCATCATTCCGGCCATGTAATCGTGAACAGCACCTCCGAAGATAGAACCGAAAACAATCCACAGGAAAGCCGATGGGCCCCACATGGCTCCGGCTATTGCTCCGAAAATGGGCCCGAGGCCGGCGATATTCAGGAACTGAATAAGAAAAATTTTATACCAGGGCAAGGGAACATAATCCACGCCATCTTGTTTTGAAAATGCAGGCGTAGTGCGCGTTTTGTCAACTCCGAAAATCTTTTCCATCAGCAAGCCATAAAACAAATAGCCCGCGATAAGGATTCCCACTGAAATGAGAAATGTGTACATGAAAACCGGTTTTTATTTTTTACCCTTTGTTTTCTGTTGATCTTTTTTCCACGCTTCCTTGTCCATCAGATCACCCGTTTCTGTGTAATGGCGCCATTTCCCCTGTTTCAACCCTTCTTTGTAATCACCCTCAATCTTTATGGTACCTGAGTCGTAATAAAATTTTGCTTCGCCATCTGCCTTGCCTTCAGAATATTCAATGCTGGTTTTCGATTCGCCATTGCTGTAATATTCGAGATAGGTGCCATCAATTTCGCCATCCTCAAATTCAGCCTGAGCCTTTGTTCTGCTTTCTTCTTCGTCGTAATACAACATCCCTTTGCCGGTTGGCTCACCGTCTTCGAACATCAAACTTCCCCAAATATCTCCGCTTTCGTAGTAATAGCGCCACATCCCTTCGCGATTTTTATCAATAATCCGACCTTCAGCTTTCACCTGAGTGCTATCGTCTTCGTAGTATATTTTGCAGGTTTTACCTTCTTCATATTCCTCCGGCAGTTCAATGTCGAGCAGGGAATCAAATTCGCTGACATACAAATCTTCGGCGCTGTTTTCAATTTCTTCGAGCGCTGCATCAAACAATGCATCGGTACTATGTTCGACAATAAGCATGTTGCTGAACAAGCCTTTTTTCTCGCTCACCAATTGAAATCCAATTTTGTAAAACGAAGCCAGAATTTCTCTGCTTTCGCGGATATTGGCTTTCTGATCTTTTTTCGCGTAATAATAGAGATGACTGTAGATTTTGGGTCCCTGCAGGAAAACGGACACATTGGCTTCGTCGTCGAACTGTTCGTAAAAATTCATAAAATCCTCATCATTGGCCAAAATCCGGCCTTTCTCATACGAGTCAATCATGTCCATCAGACAGCTTGGAGAATTGCTGAATACAACAAAATCATCCATGTAAATAAAGTAGGGCTTGTCGAGTTTTGCAAACATTTTTCCGAAAAACATTTTGAAAAAACCGTTCATTCCGAAATAATGAATTTTGAAATTTTTATATTCAGAATCAGCAATCTTAATCGGAGTGCGGTTTTTTACCTTCTTCACGATTTTCTCCATGCCTGCCATCGCCAGTTCAATGTCTTTGGTATGCAAAACTGCAATCATATCATTTTCGCGCGCGTTGGGGGTGGGAGGGAGCTTCAACATGGCTATTTCATTACCAATCCAGGAGAAAAAGTCTTCTTCGAGACTGATGCCAAACAGCTTCTCCATTTTTTTCAATGACTTTTCATACGATTCTGCTCCGGCTGAATCTTTGAAAGTAAACTCAGCTTTGAGATTATTGAAAAGGTCCATGTAGTCGGCAAATGAAATAGAAAGATACAAGGCATAGTCGGAAGGAATAATTCTGTAAGCCTGCATTGGTCCACGTTCAATACCACTCAGCATGTGCATGTAGCTTTCGGTCGAATCTTTCAGAATGGTGCTGCCGCTGAAACTGAGTCGTTCGCTTTCCAGATTGATGTTGAATGCTGAATAGCCGAAAATGCGCTTTAGCTCACCCAGCAGTTCCTGTTCATCTGAAAGGTAATAACCAATGTAGGGTGCAAGAAAATTATAACTGGCATAGAAGCGAAAAAGATTGTTGCCTGACGTAGAACTCACGACAGTCTGAAAAGCAGCATCGTTTTTCCAGAGATCCGGCGTTTTTGCGGTGGTGATGGAATTCTGCACCAGACTTTTGTTATATGAAGCCATAAAAACATTGTCGATGACCGAAACATAAAAAACTTCATCGCTGGTTTTATCGTCAATGATGAGAATGTCGGTGTCTTCAAATTTTTCGCGCGACATTTCATAGCCAAAGTTCTCAACAATTCCACCGACATAATCTTTGATGAATGCAAATTTACCAGCCTGCTTCAGATCGACCAGAAACAGAAAATCGAAATCCTGATTTGGAAGAAGATGACAGCTAACGAGCAACGGCCGGTCGGTAAAAAGCATGTCCATGGTTTCGTCGCCTTTGATAAGAGAGTCGAGGGTGCCGGCGCTTTCCGAAATATCTTCAAATAAAGGATCTGTAATCAGATGCTGCCACATTTTGCTTTCAGTCAGCGTTGTCCAGCCTTTAGTCAGGTTATCAGTTTCAATGATATAAACGGCGTCACGCGGCACATAATTCCAGATGGCGCGCATGGGGCTGGTTTTGAAATAAAAATAGGCAGCTGTTCCACCAAGACCCAGAACGATTACTGCAAGCGAGATTAGAAATATTTTGCGTGACTTTTTCATAGCCGGATTTTAGTTAAGCAAACCTACGGTTTTTTCGTAAGATGTGCAAAGGAATGGGCCGAAAATATTTGTACGGCCTGGATCGCTTTGCTGGAGGCAGTATTAAAACAAGCCAGGCAATCCAACATTCAATAGTTCGAAGTGTCAAACCCCAGCAAGATACTTCTCACAGTAAAATTAAACGCTGAACATATCCGCAAAAATCTTTTGCATGGTGCTGAAATCTTTATCGGAAAATGCGACAAGAAATACATCCGGAGCACCTGGGTTTTCGCGTATAAAAGTGTCGATGGTGCTCATGGCAATTCTCGTGGCTGTGTCAAATGGAAATCCATACACGCCGGTGCTGATCGAAGGGAAGGCGATGGTGCGGATTTCGTTTTTCAAGGCCAGTTTCATCGAATTGAAATAACACAATCGCAACAATTCCGGCTCGTTGTGAACGCCTCCCCGCCAAACGGGACCCGGAGTATGAATGACATACTTTGCGTGTAATCGGAATCCGGGTGTAATCTTGGCTTCGCCGGTCTGAGCGCCGTTCAGTTTTTTGCAGAACTCGAGCAATTGCGGTCCCGCCGCACGATGGATAGCACCATCAACTCCGCCGCCTCCCAGCAAAGTTGTATTAGCCGCATTTACAATGCATTCCACCTGTTGTTGAGTAATATCTCCTTTAACAATTTCCATCATTTTATTAGTTGTTAAAAGTGTGTTATCGGTTGGGAAAATGACAAAATGCAGTATTAAAATTGTAAATATAAGTAGAATTCATTTACATTTGCACTCCAATAAATTATTAAATAATAATTACTATGAATCAGGATCGTAAGACAAATTTAGCACGAATTGGGGTATTCTATGACGGAAATTATTTTCTCCATGTTAGCAATTACTACAATTACGTGCATTCTCGTCAGAGTCGAATTAGTATCAGTGGGCTCCACACTTTCATACGCCAATATGTTGGTCAGGAAGAAGGCATGGATCCACAGTATTGCCAAATAGTCGACGCTCATTATTTCCGCAGTCGCCCGGGCGCTAAGGAAGCCAGTATGAAAGGCAATCAACTTTATTTCGATCGTCTTTTCGACGACATACTCATGTCGGAAGGAATTACAACTCATTATTTCCCTGTACGAACCGTTCAGGGTGTAAAAATGGAAAAAGGAATCGATGTTTGGCTTGCCCTCGATGCCTATGATCTCAACATTGCACACAAGTTCGACGTGATGGTTTTAATTGCCAGCGATGGTGATTATGTGCCATTGGTCAGAAAAGTGAATGCGCTTGGCACCAAAGTCATGCTTGTCAGCTGGGATTTTGAATTCGTTGATGACTTCGGTCAGCAAAAAATGACCCGCACATCGCAGGATCTGCTCCGCGAAGTCACTTATCCGGTGGCTATGCATGATCTCATCGAAGACCCGGACTTTACAGGTAATCCAACCATCAACGGATTGTTTGTCCCCAGGTCGGAGAAGAAGGATTTTGATCTTTTTGAGTCCGAAGAGTTTATCGAATTGCAGGGCGATGGTATTGAAAGAACATCATCAATTCTTTCACTCAAAAACGGATATGGTTTTATTAAGTATCCGCCCAACAATCTTTTCTTCCATTTTCACACATTGGTAGAAACTGACATGACAGAGCTCAAACCGGGCGATGAGGTCATGTTCGAAATTGCCAAGAATGAAAAAGGTGAAGATGTGGCCGTGAAAGTTAAACTGCTTAAAGATTAATTTTTTTTAATCATTCCGAAACTCTGTCTGCGTAATTGCGGGCAGAGTTTTTTTGTTTAGCCCTCGAAGGGTTCCAAACCCATCGAGGGCTTTGTTCCAACCCCTTCGATGGCTTAGTTTTCAAACCTGACAAGTTTGTATTTCTTCTGACGCATAAACGATTGAATGATTGAATGCGCGTCTTTGTCGATGATGGCCGGTTTTTGAATATGCATGTAGCATTCTTCACAACAGCTCAGACTCGCGTCTTCAGGCAGAAATCCATATCCTTTATACGTGCCGTTTTCGACAAGTACAAATGGTTTTTTATCGTTTACATACTGACCTTCTGAAAGCAGAAATGTTTCGTTCTTCATCTGAACATCGTCCAGTGCCTGATATGCGCGCTCGTTGTAGTCTTCAGGCGATTCTTTGCCTACACAGGCCCCTTTGCATTTTTTTATCTGATGATAAAAGCATGGACCTTCAGTGTCGTAGATTCCGCACAGTTTCTGACAAAGCTGATAGCGGTTTATAATGCGGTCGAGATATTGAAGAGCTTCGTCCTTTTCTGAAAAAGCGCGCAATGGAAAAGCTTTTTTCTGATTTTGTGTGGCGTCGATATAAAAGTTCAGATATCCATTGTTGTCTTCGCATTCGTAAAGTCCGAAGCGAGCCAGGGAGCGACGTCCGGCGCGATTGAATACCGGTTTGTTCATTTTTATTTCGTGAGATTCTTTCAGAAGGGCAATGAGTTCGCTGCCGGTTTCTTCGTATTCGACACGCGCCGTAAGTTCCTGCATGCGCAGGTCGCGCACGGCTTTTTTGTTATAAAAATGATCGAGCACACGGCGGTGCAGGTTGGTGCTTTTACCTATGTAAATCAGATCGTCTTTGTCGTTATAAAAATAGTATACTCCGGTAGTTTCCGGAATTTCCCTGAAGCGTGTGATCATAAGCGCCGGATGCAGCTTGAGCTGAGTCTGCAGCACTTTCGGGCTGTCAGGAATACCAATTTCCTCGAGCATCAGAAACAAATCAACGGTAGCTCGTGCGTCGCCGGCAGCGCGATGTCGGTCGTGGAGCGGAATATTTAGCGATTCGCATAAATTGCCCAGACTGTACGAAGCGTGGCCTGGAATCAACTTGCGGCTGTTAGCCAATGTGCAGAATTTATCACTTTTAAAAACATAACCCAGCCGGGCAAATTCGGTGACAATGAAATTGTAATCGAAGCTTACGTTGTGCGCAACGAAAATGGCATCTTTGGTGATTTCAACAATGCGGGCAGCGACTTCGTAAAACTTTGGCGCATCTTCAACCATCGCATCAGTAATACCTGTCAGTTGCGTAATAAAAGGCGGAATGGGCCTTTCGGGATTAATGAGCGAACTGAATTCGTCAATGATTTTGCCATCTTCCACTAAGAAAATGGCAATTTCAGTAATTTTACCTGCCCGGTTATTCCCCCCGGTTGTCTCTATGTCGCAGACAGCGTATTTCATTGAGTGCAAAGGTAGTGATTTGCCCGATTATTTTATTGATTTTTTGCAGCTGTTGAAAAACTGTAAAAATTCACTATCTTTGTAAAGCTATGAATATTCTGACTCAGCATATCGATCAAATAAACAAGCTCTGTGAATCAAACAGTGTGAGAAATCTCTTTTCCTTCGGATCGGTAAATTCGAATAAATTTACCATTAAAAGTGATATTGATTTGGTTGTTGAAATTGATGATAACGATCCCATTTCTTATGCTGAAAAGTATTTCAATTTAAAATTCAAACTGGAAGAATTGCTTCATCGACGGATAGATTTACTCGAACAAAAGGCAATTCGCAATCGTTTTCTGAAAAGTGAAATAGATCGTACCAAAGTAATAGTTTATGGAAAAAGCAATGCAGACCTGGCTTGAAGATATTGTCAGGTCGATTGATGAAACAGAAATGTTTCTTCCTGAGAAAAGAAATTTTCACGAATTCAGAAAAGACCTGAAGACAAGAAAAGCAATTGAAAGAAATATTGAAATAATAGGTGAAGCTGTAAACCGGATTTTAAGTGTTAGTCCAAGTATAACCATATCGCATGCGCGAAAAATTGTGGACACAAGAAATCGAATTATTCATGGATATGATTCTGTTTCCGAAGATATTATCTGGGCAATTGTTACAAACGACTTGAAGAGTCTTAGGGATGAAGTTGCGCTTTTAATTAATGATCAGTCTCTGTAATTTTAGCTTCGCGAATGTCCATCCTGATGTTATTGGACCGCAGTTGACATTTTTCGAATAATGCAAATTTATTAAAACGCGGGCGTTCCGATGAAAGGTTTGCTTTTTTGAAAATGTCTGTACACAATACCAAACTCAATTGCATCGGCTTTGGCGAAATGAGCGCGCAGAGCAACGTGTAGCCCAATATTATCAGAAACAAAATATCGCAGTGACAATCGCTCAAAAACAAATTCTTTTTTAAAATTACCGTTTTTCAAATAAGATCCTGCCTGAAGATGTATTTGTAATCTGCCGATGGGTATAGTCCAAAGCCCTTTCAGCGACAGTTTAATATTGTTAGAAAAAGGAACAATGGTGTCATTGAATTCAGTCAGTTTTTCATTCATGCTGTAATCCAGGATCAGATCAGAACCAATTCCAAAAGCTGATTTAGAACGCGGGAAAAACTTTTCGGCGGAAAGACTGAATGCAGGCTTAATTCTCCCTTCATATTTTACTTGCTTCCATGCACCCGTTGCCACAAATTGCCAAAGACCTGAGAATACGGGTTCATTCAATTCCCTTTTAGCGATGGCTGCTGGTTTCATATTCCAGCTGTATTCGAGTCCCAGTCCTAATGTTGGAATATTCAGTCCGAGATTTGGCGCTTTGGTTGAGCCGTTTGAAAAATGCGTCCAGAGCAATTCTGCTTTCATTTTCCATGATGGCGTCAGTTCGAATGTTCGTTTGTAACCCAGTATTATCAACGCATTCAGATGTGAACCGATGGCAGTGAATGAACAATTGTCTTCGGTATACGTTTTTGTATTGAATTCAATGCCGCATCCAAGCACAAAATGGCTGCGGTGTTTTTCATTCAGCGGAAAATGAAACTGTGGACTAAAGCCTATTGAATAGCCCATAGTGTCAGGGTTTCCGGGATTTATAAGACAGATATCAATTACTTTTAATGTGTGTCCGCCTTGTTTCACATTGGTGTCGCGTGGAGTCAGATATTGAAAATGGCATTGCTGGGCGTGTCCGGTGATGTAATTCCACATATCGGAGTGATGCGGAGAGGTGAACCCATATCCAAAACCAGCCGACAGGGAACGCGTCTGCGCCTGTGATGCTGCGGAAATGCAGAGGATGCTCAGAAATAGTAGTAGTTGGCGCGCAGGCATTTTGGCAATTTATAAAGTGCAGAGCAAAGATAAAAAATGAATTGATATAATTGGAGCACTGTCACGGATCAGGGGCAACGCATTAAACCCCGCAAAAAACTGCTGGAATCGTAGTTGCACAAAGTTGCACAACGTTTTGCACGAAGTAACACAATGTAAAAAACTGTAAAAGCCGATTCAAAAAAACACAACAGAGTTGTGTTTCATCAATTACAGCATATCGAATTCTGAAAGTGCTCTTTCAGATTCACTTTGCTGTAATTGATACCGGCTTTTGCCTCATAAAATCTACTCAGTGCGACTCAGTGCGCACTCAGTGAATTCTAAGACATATGCAAGTCGTTTTTAAAATTTTCTTTGTAAAGTGTAACAAAAGGAGATTGTCTTTTTGTAACTGCGAAAACCCTATAGATTAGTTTACAGCAGATTGCGTTCATAATGAG
>Ga0209319_1000241_pt1 | contig 85901 bp, 105 predicted proteins | sample RifGroE2_FD_184000 | JGI IMG/M metagenome (GOLD analysis project Ga0209319, IMG submission 184000) | Groundwater microbial communities from Rifle, Colorado - Groundwater E2 (SPAdes) (version 2) | ecosystem: Environmental > Aquatic > Deep subsurface > Groundwater | place: Rifle, Colorado, United... | reverse complement strand
TGGAGTGTTTTCATACACACTCCTAAAAGTCCTGCAAACTCGTGAATTTTATATTTTTTATCCATGTCCTTATTATAACCTATGAGTACTCAGTTGTCAAGTGATTTGTTAACAGTTTGTTCCTCCTCTTTTTCTAGTTTAAAGGTATAGGGTAAATATTTACTAAGTCTACGTTTTACAAAAGCACCGCTGTTATTAATTAAATATATGTCCAGATCAGGGGAAAACTCCGCCATCACTTGTAAGCAAGCACCACAAGGATAGAAGAACTTGTCATTAGGGGAGGCGATAGCTATCGCCTTAAAGTCTTTACGCGCATGAGATATGGCGTCAAATACCGCTATTCTCTCCGCACACATAGTTAGTCCATAAGAGGCGTTTTCGACGTTGCACCCTGAAAATATCCTACCGTTTTCAGTCAATAACGCCGCCCCTACAGTCAATTTAGAGTAGGGAGCGTAAGCATAATTTCGCATATCTAAGGCCTTAGCAAATAAGTTATCCATCTCTAAATTCACTGCGGGTACAGTTAATTCTTCCTCTAGAGACGGAGGCTTAGTCGTAACAGCCTTGTCTGGGTATACTCTACCCGACCTGACAGTAGTAAGTGAAGTTGCAGCAGGATGCCTATATTTTAAGTCCGCTATCTTACGAGATAAAATGAGACCTAGGAGAGGTATTAAGTATATTAACACCCATGTAGCAATAACTACTACTAATTGTCGCATGTTGAAAATCACCTCCTACTTATTAATTAATGGTGCGACGTGCTTAATTACTTCGTATATAAAGTATATGTAGGATGCGTGTAGAAATAAATATAGCGCCGCACTCGGCCCTCTGGAATTAGGTACGTTATTAATTAAGAACATATGTGTTTTGTACCCCAACCAATCTAACCCATAATATCCTCCGTAAATAAGGAGGGCAGCGAGGAATAAGACCAATTTAGGCGGTATATTAATTATCGTGTGAGGCACCCCCTCTAATCAAACCCAAATCCCTTAGGACAGGCAGTATATTTTCTTTCTCCTGAGGATAAAATTTCAGGAGGGTAGCATACGCATTTAATGGTTTATCCGGCTTAGTAAATCTCGCGCACTCCCAGTCAATAACCATCTGAACGTAATTCCTCTTTTTACATTCTACATGATGCGATGACCACTTTCGGTGAAGTCTTCGTATGGTAGAATCCTTTAGTGGGAGGGCGTATAAAATTAGTTTGTCCGCATCGTGTAAATAACCTGCGATTGTATTCCTTCCTAAAAGTTCTTTTTCTAATTTTAGGAAGGCTAATTTGTGTTTCCACGTATATAGCATCGCCTTAAAATCTAAAATGTCCACTCTCCTCTGTCTCCCCTAAAATTAAAGTTGCTAAAAATATTTAAACCTATTAACCTTAATTCTCTTATACCACTAAAGGTGTTTAAAAGTGATAAAGCCTCTTACTAGAGGCTTTATCAGCACATGTTACTTTATATAGAAAGGTATTAGGAAGGATTGCTTAAACTCCTGAGTAACCGAGGCCAGGTATATACGGGTTAGTGCTGTGATTAAACTAATCAATGCATTACTATCCAGATTTGTGTGCATTTGTACCTCAATCAGTTTAGCACACTCTTTAGGGTAAACTATGCAGGTATTAACATTAACTGCAGCCCCCATAAAAGTCAATTGCTTAGACAAATGACTACAGTAGTTAGAGTATTCTGGAAAGCTATCAAGTCCGTAGATTCTAACTGATTTGTAGTTGCTGCTAAGACGGGTCTCGACAGACATTCCAACAGAACTTGGTAGCTGCAGACGCCCTTCTTTCTCAGTGTCAGGTGGAGCAAGGATAGGAGAGGCAGAATACCAAGCAACTTCATCTTTATTTTTATCGACGAACATGATAGGCAGACTAACATTACCGGTGACGTGGTGAAGGTAGTTACTGGTTATTTCAGCTATAGCATTAAATAACTCTTCTCTCTCGCCCTTGGGGTCTAGGCGAAAGACTACATACTCTGCTGCCTCTGCACGAATATCCTTAGCTAACCCTGTGGAGCTTAGCTGATCTTTTAGTAAGTTGAGGTATTCCTCGGTTAAAGTGGCTTTATCTACGCCTTTTATAGTAACTATAGTTCTACCAATACCGCTCAAGGTTTGGAAAAATATTTTAATAGGTTCTACCTTTGCGGGACCGTTCAGTGATTTAAGCGGCCGAGTAGTTTTGTCCTCATCAACGAGTATGATGGGTGTCCTATAGGCAATGTTATTATCGCCTATAACCTTCCCCAAATATTCATGAGTCACGGAGGTTATAACCTTAAATAATGCCTCTATTTCCGCAGCAGGAATCATACCCATAGCTACATCGTCAGTCATGGTTACGCCGGCACCAACTTCAGCAGCTAACCCTCCCCCTTCCAGCCTATCTTTCAGCAACTTAAGGTATTCATCAGTTAACATTATTTTGTCCAAACCACTTATAGTAACACATTTTCGTGTATTAATAGGGTTACCCGTAAATTTCACCTTAATAGGAGCCACAATGCTTTTTTCCTTTTCTTTAGTCTCAGACGGTTCTTCCCTGAACCGCACAGAAGCCATTCCAAGCTCATCACGTAGTGCATCGGCCACTATATTAAACAGAGTATCATTACCTATGGTAGTTTCAACTGTTAACATAATAAGAGAAGTAAATATGTTATGACACATAATTTGATCTTCATGTATACGACTTTCTCCTGGAACTCTTTTAAGTAATGATTCTTTTATCGCATTAATTAAGTCATCATTTATCAGCTTTTCGGCTAAGTTATTTATTGCTATAACTTTACCGAATGTTGCATGACTCCTCGTGATAGATATTTCAATAGGTACAATGTCTTCATATTTTTTAGGAAGATAACACCCTGCCTCCCCTGAAATTGTCTCGTCAACAACACTAATAGGCATAAGGTAAGAAAGCTCTAGATTATTAGTAATTTTCATTAACTCATCCCTGGTTTTAGCACAAACAATACTGGATATTATTTCAGTTCTAGCCCCAGTATGCATGTATAACACAAGCCCACGGTCGTAAATACACTTAACATTAACGTTGTGAGCTTCGCCAGAATCTGTTAGCGCCCTAACTAAAGAGTTCCCGTAATGGTCTAAGTGGATGAAAGAGGGTAAGTCCTTCAAAATAATTACCTGCGTACCCGCTGTATGACGATAGCATAATATCATCTGAATAGGACGAGTATTTGATCTGCCAGAGGATGTATCATCGACCGACTTACCTTTAACAGCGCTATTATCGACTAGTTCTATAGGGTGGTACAGAGAAGATGTGACATTGTATGTGACTAAAAGTAAGTGCTCTTTAATAATATCTTTGATACTATTAAACAGAGTGGCATTATTTAACATAGTAGTGACAACCAGCTGCGCGCACTCTCCTGTTATAATGCCAGTACTTACGTTAACCTCCTTAAAGGCATTATTTTGCAGTGGGGTAGGTATTCCAAATAATCTAACAAATTTACATTTCACATCGTCTTGGAAATTTTTGATATTAACTATAATAGACTTCATTAAGGTTACGCCTCCTTCTTCAACATTGGGGTGGATATTTCCTGACCAGAGACACAATAACATCAAATAATTAGCACGATTATAAATAACATAAATACATATACCCCGTAAGTAACGTGTATACCGGGCACATTAGGAAATTTTTTTATTATTAAGGATCTAACTACAGGGTGTGTGCGCTGGGCTAGGTAAGCGAGCGCGTATATTGTAAAGCCAACGAACAAAGACAATTTACCATCGTACACACTAACTACAAGGGAAATAATCAACGAGGTTAATACTACCATAGTTATTGTGCTAAATCTGCACGCGACAGAATACCTCTTAGTCATTTCCCATGACTCAGGACAAAAACTCTCCGCAAATGTCCAGAATTTAGGGGAGATAGCGTTTACCCCAACCATCACTAATGCAATTAAAACTACTAAAAATATTGAACCCATTAACCTTATTCCTCCTTAAAATTAATTTTTCTTACTTCTCCTTAATTCTCTTATACCACTAAAATAAAGAAAAGAAAAACCACAAATTTGTGGTTTTTCTTACTACATTAAACGCTAAGCCCGTACATCGTACACAGCCCCGCTAAGCCATTATCAAAACCAGAGCCTACAGCTGCGAATTTCCAGTCGGCGCCTTGACGATAAATGTTGCAGAACAATAACGCTGTTTCTGTGCTATAATCTTCACTTAGGTTATAACGCATTAACTCTTGCCCAGAATCTGCGTCAACTACTCGTACAAAGGCATTGGATACCAGACCGAAATTCTGTTTACGCTGTGTTGCTTCATGAATGGTTACAGCAATTCCAATGTCGTCAACAAATGCAGGAAGAAGGGCCAAGTCAATTTTAATCTGCTCATCGTCTCCTCTGCCCGCCCCACTGCCGCCGACTAAATTATCTCCTTGATGTACAACAGCTCCGCTGGAATGCGTCAAGTTATTGTAAAACACAAAATCTGCAGGAGAGGGACACCTCCCCAGATTATTTAGCAAGAAGGCGGATGCGTCTAAATCAAAGTCTGGGCCTTTGAACTTGTTTGTGTCCCAGCCCAGACCAACGATGATTTTTGATAAACCTGCTCTACCTTTGGTTAATTCTACTTTTTGACCTTTTGTTAGACATACTACGGACATTTTATCTTCCTCTCTTCCTTTAAATATAATGGGAGCGATGTAAATAAACCGCTCCCTGGTAGCTTTTATTCGCTTATCTACGTGCTATGAGTATGCTAAAGCCGCCAAAATATCAACCCTCTGCACGGAGAAGTGCTTTAAGGGGTGCACTCTCAGAAACCCTATGGTGCGCCTGGCCGGAGTCGAACCGGCTCTCGTTTCCTAAGCATAATGTCCTGGGTTACCCGCTTCCCTACTCAACTTCACCGAGCGGTCTTTCGGTGCCTCTGGAACCAGCATCTGCAACCAGTCTCCGTTTTACTGTGCTCTTTCCGTTAAAGCTACAGGCGCGTGTATAAATTTTATTCATACTTATAGATTAACTAACTTCCGTAATATACATTATAAAATCACTGAAAGTAAGAGTTATTTAGACGCTAACTTCTGCCTGATAAGTTTGGCTTCCTTCTTATTAGAAACATGCTCCCTAGTAGCTAAAACACTTTTTATCTCTTCGGCAGAGTAGCTACAGGAACACTCAGGATAGCACGGGCTATAGTAACCACCACAGGCCCTTGCCTTGTGTAAATAGCGGAGTAATACACGAGTGTGTAATTCTTTTAAGGGCTGCATTGTTTCTCCACTTCAACACTAACGCTGCTAAAAACACGTCTGGAGTCCCCTAATTCTTCCCCGTGTTCAAGTTTAAGTAGTAGTTGAGGGTCCTTTCTAACAGCGTACCCAAGGGAGTTCACTTTATCAACGATTAACTTCTTGATATCGTTTGCGTCGAATATAAGAATTTTTACCTCTTTAACAAGTACTTCACTTCTCATAAAGAATTATATCCTCCCAGTAATCTGTACTTATGGTTTATATAATAAGGAGGGCGGTTGAAAGTACTCCCTCCTTAAATAATGCAGATTTTAATAAATATCTTTATTTTTAGCCTCTCTCAGCCAGCGAGGGAAATCGGCCAACATGCGGTTATACAACACTTCATCCTCCACTGCGTCTAAGTCGTCCAGCTGGAAGAACCCAGTATTGTTTACTGTGCGGCCAGTAATACCTCCCAACTGCTTTAGTAAAGAAAATGATGCCTTCCCAATACCTACAAACTGCCAATATATCGGTAAGTGGGAAACGTCTTTTACTATCTTAAGGGTGTCGTTTGCGTCATAAGCGTCACCGTCAGTGATAAATAAACAATACACAGGGTCTCCTGGAATTCTAGATAACGCGACGACTGACTTCATCGGAGGGGCATATAAGGTAGCACCTCCTAAATGGAATTTGGCCAGGATCTCCCTTTCCACAAATTCGTAAAAGTTGTCCTGCGATATCTCACCTATATCATAACTCTCTGCATCAAAAGCGAACACATCTGCCGCTCCATTGTCGTCGAAATTCATAGCTAAGGCTAGTAATCTTTCACTGGCTCTTTGCACCTCTCCCCGAGCGAAGGTACCAGACATAGACCCAGAGATGTCTATTACTAGCACAACTCTTGCCTTTTGGCCACCAATACCTTTACTGAGAATTACCTTCTCCGCAGTCTTCTTGAGGTTAACAAGTTGTTTAGTGGCTTCCTCTTTCGACAAATTCACTTTAGACGAGGATAGAGGCAGCCCCTCTTTTAGCCCGTTGATGATGTTGCTCTGAGACGCAGGGTTAGTGGCCTTAGTAGCCACCTTGCTGCTGTTCTGACCTAAAAAGTTCTTTACTCTGTCTAAAAATCCCAAAATTATCTTCCTCCTTCTAACTTTTCCTTATAACCTCAAAACCCTCAACTAGTGAGAAGTCTGGAATTAGGTTACCGCTGTAAATTAAACGCCACTTTCCGTCTGCCAGTTGGTCAAAGTGAATCATTTGTTTTACGCTTGTAGTTACTTCGACGGCTTCAACAAGCTCAAGGTCAATATGTTTATTTTCCTTGAGCTTTATGCGCAATGCCCTCACTTTTACTATACCTCCTTACTTTGAGTCCAGAAACCTTTTTTATATTGATTTTCTTTTATACTTACTTCCATGTAGTTATTATATCTGTCCTTACCCCATGTTTTTATTCGAGAATCCCTCAGGTTAATAATTCTTTTAGTCGTTACATCTGCCTGACATAAAGGATAGAAGTACATAGGCCAACCTTTTCTTACTACGGTTCTTTGTTCGTAGGTAGAAATATGCTGACCTATATTATACCTATTTTTAGATGGCTTTTTCCTTTATGATCAGACACCCTTATAGTATTAGCTAGGCCGTAATCAAGTTTTATATAATAGCTATTACCATTAAAACTTTTATAATACAGGATATGAAATCCAGCCTCTTTTAACTTTTTGATTAGCTTCGCTGTAAATTTATCTAAATTAGGAATTTTCACAAAGAGTCCGGTCTAGTCTTTATGAAACCAGTGAGTTCTCCTGAAGAGTTGAAGAGAGCAGCAATTCCTCCTACTCCTCTTTCATTCACCCCAAAAATACCGTTGATAACACCTAATATGCCCACCATATCTACCCCACCAACTGTTAAACACTGCACAGTGGGGTGTTCAGCTAACTTTTCATTACAGGGAATCCTCCCTTCTATTAACTGGAGCATAGCTTTTGGGTCAGCAGCATGAATTTCATTTAACAAATCAATTACTTCGTCTAAAGTGACTTGATCTTTGAGCATAATTACCTCCTAAATAGTCATATTCTTAATATACTCTATCTGCCCGCCTACTCCCTCTAATACAGAGTTAATGTATTTAAGGACAGACGCACTCCAACCAAATATAAAATACACTCCTGGGGTGTCTTCGGGGGCTATTCTGCTTTCGTAAGGAGCTACGTCAATTATGAATAATTTAGCCTTCTTATTAACCTTAGTCCGATATTCTCGAAACTTACGAATTAACGGGGTACCAGAATTTTGCTGCTCATCAGTGAGAATAATAATATTGTCTACCAATGTAGGGGATGTAGCCTTAATGGAAGTAGGCGAATCCCACCCATAAGTAGTAAGAGGTGAACCCATCATATAATCTAAGCAGCGACCAATATTAGTTCCCCCGCCGCCTACATGCATAACTCTGTCAAAGTTAGTTGCAATAGAGTCGTGAGGAGATACACCAGAGGAATAAATACTTGTATCAAAACACATAAATATAGAGTCAGAGGAATTGCGTAGAGCAGCTAACCCCAAGACAGCCCCATTCTTTTTGTTCTTCTGTCTGTCTTCATTCATGGACCCAGAAACGTCTAAAAAGATAGCGTTTTTACCTGGAATAGGCTGGACGCTCCTAAAAGATATTTCCACGCAAGAACGTAAAGCTTCCTTTAAGCGCAGGTGCTCAACATACTGGTAGGCAGTCACTACAGTGCTAGGCCACAGCATAGCCTTTTCCAGCGCTGACTCGTTAGTTAACCGGCTAACTACGTAATTAACATTCTCCTGTTTATCCAGTACTCCATGTCTCTGGAGAGTATTTAGATTAGACATAAGCGCGCGCATAGGCATTTGGTGCATTAAGTATTCCCATATAGCGGTAGTTGGGGACACGATACCAGACACTATCTCATAAGGAAGTTTGCCGGCTTCGATAGCTTTAACTGCGTATACAGTATACTCTTCTTCGGTTATCTCTTTGCCCGCCAACCTTTTAGCCAGTAACTTTAATTCTTCCAGCTTATCTATCTGCGGAAGTAAGCGCATGGAAGGAGTGTATTTATCTGACTTCATCAGGTATGCAAATAAGCTATTTTGCTTATCCGTAATTGGTAGGGGACGAGTCACTTTAAGAATGTCTCTTAAACCCCATTGAGTTTGAATTTGAAGACTGTTCCTAGATAAGCAACCGGGGCAACGTTCTGACCTCTCCTTCTTTATGTCGAACGTTTTGCTACAGTGACTACACTTTAATTTTAAAGCTGGCTCCGCTCCATACTTAATAGCATGGTACTCTGACATATTATTTAACCATGCACCTACCATTTTCTTAACTCCCAGACCTATTCCCTTGCCGGATTTTCTAACGGATGGCAACATAGTAATGAAATCAATAAGGTCACCAGGTGTCTTAATAATACGTCCGAATATCTTTTTAGAAAGAGTCAGTGCACCCGTTGTGTAGCTCTCATTCGTAAGTATGGCTAATCCTATAATAGGCTGTGTGCGCATAAGCCCATTATCCCTAGCGTAAACTAATGCTTTAGCCATGAACTCCGGGTCAGCGGCAAACATTTTTGTGTGTAAATCTAAACTCACATCAGCTAAAGCATCTGCGGACATATAAGCAGTATTGGTGATGGTGTTTGTCATAATTAACTGAACATACTTACTCTCTAAAGAGGAAATAGTACTCGCCGGGAAATTGTCGAAGTTAACCGTGTTTAGTCCTATGTTGGCGTCTGCATTTACAGTGACGCCAAATCTTTTCCCTAAGTTTCCAGCCATTGGTATAATTCCACCTCTCTTTGTGTTTTTTAAATAAAAAATAAGTTACATAAGGAAGTGTGCGAATAGGTTAGTTTTTGTCCGAAGTAACCCATTCTAACACCTCATGTAACTTATTATCTTTAGGTAGAGGGATTAACGATTCTTCACCCTCGATTCCTGCCTCATACGTTGTATGACTTTGTGTGCTAAGCAGGCCGTAGTTAGTTTATTTATCGTATGACTACTACTATACCTAAATTTATAACAGGGAAATGAGCGAACAAGTTAGGTGGACAACACAGGTCGGGTTGGTGACCTGTTTTTGTGTGTCCATCAGGAAATGCCTGACCCTTAAGCGAAGTAACCCATTCTAACACCCTGTTATTAAGCTTTGTGAGTGGGCCCATCAGGACTTAAACCTGAAACCAGCCGGTCATGAGCCGGATGCTCTGCCAATCGAGCTATAAGCCCTTAAGTTTTTAATAGCCTAAGGAAGCAGTCGAATAAGTAACGTTTTGGTGCTCTGCCAGTTGAGCTAATACTCTCATATGAGAGTATACAGGATTCGAACCTGCAACCACCCGATTAATAGTCGAAGTAACTCATCCTAACACCTTGGGCTAATAAAATTAATATTATCCAAATTACTGTTTTTAAAGGAAGAATGCGAATAAGCAACGGTTTAAGCATTTTACCATTAAACTACGGCTCCGAGCAGAATACTAATTTTACACAGTAGGGGCGATAATTTCCCTAATCTCAAATATTCATATTCACCACACTACTTCCCTGTGGAGATGAACGTGTGAGTAACCGACTTTCTCACCTCTGTGCAAAATAGGTCGGAGTAATATTCTGCTCGGAGCCGCCAAGAATCGAACTTGGAGCACTCGCATGATAGGCGAAGTAGCTCATTCTAACACCTTTAAAAACAGTAATTGCAGGATTTAATATGGCACATATAAGGAAGAAGCTAAATAGGTTGTTTAATATCAGGTTTTCAGACTGAGCGTAGTAACCCATTTAAACACCTTATATGCTTATAATTAGGAATAAACTAAGTTAAGGGAGAGGTTAGATAAGTAACGTTTAGGCGCTCTGCCGGTTGAGCTATAAAACAGGACTCGAACCTGTATCACCCGCTCCCAATGCGAAGTAACTCATCTTAACACCTTAACTTAGTTTATTCCTAAAAGTTAACGCTTCTGAATTATACCACAAGTAACGGTACAATTCAATAGTAAAATTAACAGCAGGACTAAAGTTTAACGTCACTACTCTAAGAAAGATAATTCGCGAAATTAATATTCCTGAGTATGCGTTAAACTCGCCCATCACTGTTCAGAAGGTAAAAAATGTATACATATATCTCTTCCTAATTATCTTATACCACTAAAATATTCGCGTGCCTTATTTAGCTAAGGATTATTTAGGACAAGTGTAATAGTCTCTTAACTGCTACTTAAAATATAGACATAAGTATCTATATCAAGATTTTTACTCCTCGTCTTGTTTCTAATCAAAAGATAAGACCATATATTGGTTAGTTATATGTTCTTCTCTATATTACATATACCATTAAAAGGTCAATCTGTCTGGAGGGAATGACGCTTTTGCTGTTCTTCTTCAAAGGAAGAATAAGCTCCCATGTAGACACCTTTGTCATCCCAATATTCATTTGCGTATATCTTACGAGTGTCTGTAGCACCCTTCATCCACTTAAATGTTGAATGGTGATGTTCGTTGAAAAGATAAATAGGAAGGTTATGCTTCTTCACAAACATCTTAGCATCATACAAAGTACCATGTGCCCTACATGTCCAGAGAATGAAAACAGTAGTAGATATCTTCCTAACTTTATCTTTCATCTTCTCCACGGTGGACGGTATTAACACACCTTTACTTATATCAGGATATCCTCCAGCGCAAATGCATTCGTCAAAGTCTATTGCTACTAAATAAGGTTGTGGATGCTTTAATGCCTCTTCCCTAGTGAGAATTGGTATACCTTCCCAATTACTGCCCCTCTCCTTAGGCATTATAATTTCTGCAAAATCATCATTATTCATTTATACGACCCTCCTCTAAAGCCTTGTATTTTATTAGTTCTATGCTGAAAGAATCACGTAGTATATCACTACCATAGCGCTTAATCAATTTGGATTGGAATGCATATGTATATATGTCAGGGTTAGTAAATGTAATATAGAAGTTTATGTTACTATGTACGATAAAATTTAAATTGGCCCAAAATAACTCTTCGTTAAAATGTATACCTGTATTCTCCTTGAATGAAGAAGCAGTTGCCCCTTTTATACTGACTGTGTACAACGTGTTCGGTCTATCTATTCTGGTTAACCAATCAGTTGTATAAGGTTTTTCCAATAAAAGAAGGTCACTGTGAAACACTTTGTCCTCAGGCATTAAGTCTAATAATTCAGGCCAGTGTTCAATGTATAAAGCTGGGGCACCTCCCATTAAATGAAATACTTCTTGTTTAGAGTTTATAAAGTGTTTTATTAATGCTAGAGACGTGTATTCCTTTGCCTTGCCCCATATTCCTTCGTTAGTTACGTAGCAGTAGGGACATTTAAAAGGGCAACCCTTTAATTGGACTACAAATTGATTACTGAACTTCTTGCCTAGTCTTCTTTCGCAGATGTAGGGAAATCTATCATACCCGCCGCCTCCTTTATATACATTGCATTTGCGGAAGTCTCCGCCTTCCAATATGTCGTCGGTAGATACATCTCTTAATTGTTTCTCACATAGTGGAACCACCGGCCAGCGGAACAATTAACAACACACTCCTTTAGCCAAAATAAAAATACCCCTTATAGAGGGGTATTTAATAGTATCTTTTGAGGAAGATAATTCAGAGGTGTACAGATAGGTGTTACTTAAATGTCACACATTATTGATAATACTTGCATATATTTGAATTTTGTTATATCAACGAAGTAACCTCTGATAACACCTCAAAAAATACAAAAGATACTGGCAACAGAGACGCGACTTGAACACGCAACCTACGGCTTTGGAGACCGCTGCTCTACCATTGAGCTACTCTGCTACACTAAGTTGGTGGGTCACGAGCTGGATTTGAACCAGCTGGGCGTGTAAAACAACGGATTCACAGTGAGCATCCCCTTCAATCAGACTCGGGCACTGAATCGCATATTTGGCAGGGATAGCAGGGCTCGAACCTGCGACCTCTTGATTAACAGTCAATTGCTCCACCACTGAGCTATATCCCTGTATTATTTAGAGGGCCATTTGGCCCTCTAAATATAAACGAAAAGGAGGAAGATAATTTATGTATGTAGTGTAACACAAATGATAACCTAAAGTCAAGCGTTTAGTAAGTAACGGATTCGTCTTTTTTTCGAGTGTACCAACACTTATAACAAAGAGTTATGTATTCGTCATCCCCGACGAGTATCTGTTCTCCGTTAGAGGTAAGTCTATATGTAGTTTGGGCGGGCTCAAAACAGTCATGACACACTGAGAAAACTTTAGTTACTGTATCAGCAACAGACATTAATAAGGGCATTGGTCCAAAGGGGGATAAGAAACTATCCATATCTAGTCCACTAATCCACACCTCAACCCCTCTAGACCTTAGAGTCTTACTAATGTTTACGATGTCATTGGAGAAGAATTGAGCATCATCAAATATAACAACATCTACATCCTCAGCTAAAAGGCTCATAAACCCTTGTAACGTTGTTAAAGGAGTACTAGGTATAGATAGGTTCCCTTCTTTTCCTGTCAGTAGGCGGGATGAAATTTCATTGCTCCCCCACCTACTTGAAAAAGCTGGATGAAAAGCAATAACCTTCTTTTTAGTAAAGGCAGCTTCCCTAAAAGCCACTATAGCTGCCAGGGATTTATTACTCCTCATAGGTCCAGTTATAACGGTTATTTTTCCTACATTCATAAAATGCGACTCCCTTCAATAATACACGCAGAGGCGGACTTACTCCCCTCAGGGCGGATAAACTTTATTCTAGGTTCCCTTAAAGTAACAGAGTTAGGTATTCTTTCAAATGCTTCAACTAATGCAACTCTTCCTAAATATTCTTGAGGGTTGCAGGTAAGCTCCTCTCTTAAGGCTCTATTTATACCAGAAGCGTTGCACACCTTTACTAGCTCAAAGGTTCCGTCACGTCGGTTACACCTGTATTGCGACAATTCCACAGAGCCTACCATGCCCTTAAATTGTCCCTCTTTGGATATTTTAAAACCTGTGATTACGCAATCAAAACTATCCTTCTTTTTCACCTTCACCCACACATTCGCAGGTGATTTACCCTGATAATACTTACCTAAACTATGTTTAAGGACGACGCCTTCGCCGCCGCCCTTAACGATGGACTCAAAAAACTCTCTCTTATTTTTAGCAGTAACAGCAGAATAGTTTAATATGGGGTTACATACTATATTAACACAATTCTCTATAAATCGCCTTCTAATGTGCCATGGCTCATTTTCAATATTTTTATTATTCCACTGAAGACAGTCAAATGCTATATATTGAATGTCATCAGGCATAGTAGCCTCACTGCGGTGGTTAAAGAAACCGGCTACTTCACTCGCTCTCCGGTTACGAGAAAACGCTTCACCATCTAAAATGGTTCCAACAGGAAGGAAACCGTGTATAACTTGAATTTGGGGCCACCGGTGAGTAACCTCAATAGGACGAGTAGGGTCTAATTTGCTTCCTGCACGAGTAAACACCCTCATTCTATCAGGAGTAAAAACTGAGGTTATCCTTTCCCCGTCTATTTTAATTTCAGCTACGTAGTTTTCATCCTCCCATAGAAACTTAAGCTTATCTTCTTTAACCGATTCTGCTCCCATAGGCCATACTATGGGGCAGCTGTATTCCCCTATAAGCTCCATGTATTTTTACCTTTCTACGCTATTATGTCAGACATTCTTAAAGTTGAATAATTGAAAGGAGACCGTAAATCCTCGTTACTATAATGAGCTATAACAGGTTTATCCTTGTTTTCAGGAGTGTAAAATTTAAATTTTACTCTTATTTGATGTTCATCCAGGAATGTAATAGTGTCTTCATAGTTAACCTTAAAATGAGCACATATAATAGCAACTACCTCATAAATATCCTTATTTATTTCTTCTAGTAGACCAAGTGAAAGTAGTGACGGTTCTTCCGTAGAACGTGGGAGGGAGAGAATACCAAAAGTAACTATACTAATGGAACTACGCAGTGTGCCTGAAATACGATGTTTACGCGCTATATTTTCTACCGTGTTACTAAAGGTAGAGGTTGGATAATTACCCCACTGTATTAAAGGGTGTGAGGGTGGCTGCGGTTCGCTTCTCCTACTAGAAGGAATAGACCAACCATAGGGATAAGGAGTAGACCAAGTGGAGTAAGTACGAGAACTAAATGTCATAAATTTCACATCCTTTCTTTATACGTCTCTTATACCCTTACCCTGTAGAATAAACAACTTCCAGTAGTATTAGAAGTTCAGCCAATAATCTAAAAGGACCAGAGCGTCGGATTCGTCGGTGGTCATGTTGCCTCTCAAATTAAAGCGCGCGTACTTATTAAGCATAAGGTGCTTTAAAACCTCTTTAGTTAAGTCCATTTTGGCTGCCTGAGCAGGAGTAATGGTTTTAACAAATTTCTTAGTCTCGCCATATAAATCCCATTTACCTCTTACCACATGCACATTTAGTTTAACTAAACGGATATTTAAAGTGGCGGCGAGTGCTTGTAAAGCACCCGCCACTTCTGCCAAAATCCTCGTAACTTCCATACTCCTGAAAGCCATGTTCGCTTCCATAATTATTATAAAGGGGGTAAAGTGGTCTATTAACTTCTTTAGTCTCAGGATTGTGTACTCTAATCTAGCTTTTTCACTGGCTGATTTAACGATAAAATCTCGTTTCTTCTTCTCCGCCTTGGATAGAACCTCATTTTTAGAAGTTAAATAGGAGGTTATCAGAGTTCCATCCCTCAATTTACCTTTCCCCTTTTTAGGCAGAAACCCTAAAGTACGAGGGTCTAAAGCAGGAGGTTTTATTGCTAAAGTGTCTAGGGATACAAGCTTATTTTTTCTTAACTCAGCAATAGCAACTCCCGTACATGTGGAACTAAGGTCGAAGGAGAGGATATAACTATTCATTTAAACTACCGTGAGTATGTTTACTAATCATAGCTAATGATACATCCAAGTACTTAACTCCCTCGACTATTCTAACAGGAGTAATGCCTTCGTCGGGTGTGATATAAATGCCTATAAGTGTTCCCATATATTTAATTGTTAAATACTCTACGAATTCGTAGAGTACTCCCTTATCAGCGTCGAAGAAGCTACCGTGAACGCGAAATTTATCGTTCTGCATACGGGCGCTATACAGATAAACATCTTTTAGTGCTAGAAATAGAGAGACTCCGCATATTTCACCGTCAGATCTAAAGTAATTTAACTCAGGCAAGAAAAATGGTAAGTTATTCTCTTTACGTACGCAGTTAAAGTTATGTAATTCATTCTCAATAGAGTACGCCGTTGGGAGCGCCAAATTAAATTCGTAAATGACTATATGTCTCTGTCGAGTAGGAAGGTTATATTTTATGTACTTATTGTTTAAATATAGAATATCTGCATGTTGCATATGTATAATTACCTCACATCTTAATCATTTCCGCGTAGAATTTATACGCGGTTCCGCAACCTGGCTCCATACAAACACCTATGAAGAATAGATCGCCTAAATGCTTTTTAGTCGGCGGGGTAGAACCGTAATCTAAGCGTCTAAAATTATATTTCTTGCATTTAGGACACACAGGCTGTTCATCCACGAAGTCACATGGAAGTACATTTAAAAAACGTATATCCCTTCTATCCAATTGCCAAGGACTGCAGGGGAGAGTATCAAACTTACCTAGATTCTTCTTGAGAGTCTTCTTTGGACGTTTCGTAGTCTTGGCATTCTTCGCAGTCTTCGGGGGTAAGGCCACTACAACACACACCCTTACTTTTTAATTTATGATAAATAAGAAATGCTAAAAGGATTTCAGATTCAAGTTCTGTTAAGGTTAAAGAGGCGGAATTAACGCCTCCTCTTGGAGAGGCTGTAAATACTTGTTTAATGTTAAGTTGGTAAGCGGCAGTATTAGAATATGTAAATTCGGAGGTAAGATTATCATTTCGCCCTGGAAGTTCTTTTGGAAGACTTAATGTTTCGCCGCAATCTGTAAATACAAACGAAGGCACAGTGTGTTCAGATGTTAAGGCCACTTTTATGTTGCCTTTATCAATATCTTCAATGACATTCTTATACTTCAATATATCATAGTAGGCAGAGGAAGCAGCATTGTAACAAAATAACTTATTTAGTACGCCATTAGATAAGTTATTTATCTCTGTATGTCCGGGGTAGTTACGAACACATAATTTTAGATATTGAAGTTCTTGATTAGTCAACTTCAGCGTCATTAACTGTAACACCCCTCTCCTTGGCCAGTGCAATGAATTTACCAAAGGCGTTGCCAATAGATTCTAAATCACCTTTAGTATCTTTATATATAATACGTTGCGCGATAGCTATTATCGCGTATACCGCTAAGTCCTGTAAAGTATCCTCCACACTTTCGGACTTAACTGCACTTTCCTGAGCTAAGGATATTTGGGTGATACGCAGTAACTTATCCCACAAACGGATGAGCTGCGCAGATTCACCGAACATTAAATATGTAATGTCTACAGAATTACCATAGTCAGTATTCTTCTTAATGAATGTATCGGTCATGTCTTGTACTAATTCCTTAAAGAGAATTCGTAAATCTGTAGGTGGTTTTACTGCCTCCGGTTCAAGAGGTGTAAGACAGGGAATATTCATAATAAATATCGCTCCTTTTAATTAAATTAATGTTGACTTTTTAAAAGTCACGTAGTATACTGTAAATATAAGCGAGGTGCATATAAACATGAGCGGCAGAGACACTAATGTTACAGGCACCAAAGGTGTCGATAATACAGGCGATTTTTTTAAACACTCCCAAGTAACTAATGCAGAAACAGAAGAAACTCAAGGAATGATAAAATACGCCGTAGATGTTGAAGAAAGTAAAAAACTAAAAATTATTAAAAATGGAGGGTCACAAGAATGTTAGAAGTAAATGAAGAAGTAGTAAGAGAAGTAAAAAGACTGACAAAGACAGACTTAATTGCTGCCACAGCGGAAGAAAATGGAGATAGTAAAAAAAGCGTAAAGAAAACTATTGATACTTTTCTTGAGAAACTTACAGAAGCCGTAGCTGCTGGGGATATTGTAACACTGCAAAATCTAGGAAGAATATTCTCTAAAGAAGCGAAACCTCGCTCTTTCCGTAAAATTCATAGCGATGAAGTTATTGAAGTAGGGTTTAGAAATCTGCCAAAAATTAAGTTCTCAAAGAAATTTACTACCCGTGTAAAAGCAGGAATACAGTAATTAAGGAAGGGGAGAGCCCGAGGCTCTCCCCTTTATACTATTTCTAACGTAAATACCTATTAACAATATCTGCTATAAATGATTTATAGTCTTTACGCATAGGACTTAACAACTCCTTAGGGAAGACGTCTCTTCCGTTTAATACCTTAAGTAACTCATAGGAAGAAGCGCCACCGCTACTATGTCCTAGGTGCTCCTGGGCGTATCTAGCGTTCCATTTAGAACTGTTATCTAAATCCTTATTAAATGGTGAGCCAAAGAACCGGGGGAGAAAGAGATTCTCTAGAAAGTCTATATTACGAAAAGAGTTATTGTCGCTGGAAAAACTGCCCCAGCAGACAGTACTGTCTACGCCGTGCACATTACCAAAAGGACACAAGCTCAAAATATCCCCAGAAGATTTAAGAGGATGGGCAGAGGCAGTAGCATAATCATGTCGTATAAAGTTAAGGCCTTCTTCACACCCCAATAAAGCTATATATTGCATCCAAGGTGTAGGTACCTTAAATGTCGCCATTGGGTACGAGCGTTTGGCTATGTCCACCATTGTTATATGTGCTGGCGGAGCACTCTGACTTTCGAAGTTCCATATTTCTAGTCCTAAGTATGAAGCATCTACGATAGTTGGCGCAAACTCTAGGACTACTAACTTTGATTTGAGACGAGAAATGTATTGCCTGCAACTAGCAGGAAGTATGGGAGAAGTCTGTACACTACGGTCGCACATAACATTATGTAGTGCAGTAAGGGGCAATAGTTTTAACTTACCTTCACCCCCACTCCCTCCTTCTTCTTCAACGCCATTGATAGTATAGCAGCAATCAAAAGGAGTTATAACTAAATTAGCTGTTTGGGGACACATAAACATTTTCTCTCCTTCCAGGTAATACCCATTCAGTATAAGTGGTCTCTTGGCGGGGGGCAGGAACTACTTCGCTCTCCGCAACCACCATCTTCTCCTCCGCAGCAGATTTAATTGTAGAAGAGGCCGCGAGACATTTTGTAAATACCTCAAAATGATGTCTTAAAAATAAGAATAAAGTGTAATAACTTGAATAAGCGCTTCCCTCTGGATTAGAAGAGGGCAGTTCATACACAGGCTCAAGGAGATAACCATATTTAGGAGGGGCACAAATTTTAAGTAAGTAAGTATTGCAGTCCGAAATAGGCAGAGCGTAAAATCTACCCTCCTCAAATTTCACGACACCCGTAGCTATTCCGAATGTTTTACTTCTAAAAATAAAGCCTTCCAGTAAATGAAATTCGTTATACTTCTCCTCGTCCTCTGTTTTCATATGGGATAAAACGTCCCGTACCTTATTGTACAAGGACAGCTTTAAAGGCAGTAAAATAGCAAAGGAAGCAGAGGGAGGCGCATACGTCAATTCGGTCAGTAAAGATGTTTCCAAGATAGGAGATAAAGTGCTGCGTATTAGTAAAGTAAACAAGTATTCGTTTACATAATTAAGGTTAAACGAGTTAACCTTAATTTTAGCACCCCTTTCAATGTTTAATTTAACAAACTCTGTATTCATTGTTGCTAGATTAGGCACAGTACAATTACCAGCTTTTAGAGCGGATAAAAGTAGAGCTGTGTCTAATTTTGATTTAACAACGTCAGTTCTAATTAAGCTCTCCAATTTAACCGCAGGCTTTTGAGCCGCGCTTGTCGACGAAGTATCGTCACTCATATATATTTTCTCCTCCTTCTAAAAGACTATGGCCTCTTCTATATTGGAAGAGGGCAAGGATAACAATGCAACTTCAATTGATTCGTATATGCGTTTACTTTCTGCTTCAGTGTTAAGGTAAGGAACACCGCCTTCATCATTAACCAGCTTATATATTTCCTGGTCAAACTGCTGGATGTCTGGCGCAGAAAAGTGGGCAACAAAGTAGGATATGTCCTCCCCTATAAGAAGACTGTTAAATATTTTACGGCTACAAGATGTAGAAAACATAGGGTCATTAGGCAAAACTTCTTTTTCAAGATTGTCTTTAAGTTCAGTTAAAGTAAGAATATAACTTCTCTCCTTCCTAGTAATAAAGGCAAAGTATAAACACACTTTGCCTTTATTTTAAAGTATAACTTAAATTTCCGCAGGCGTGGCCTCCTCAACCACTTCAGGGGTAAGTATATGCATAGGTACAGGTTCATGACCAACCGTGTACAATTCTTGTGCGGGGTCCTTTGCTTTATCACTATTTTGTAAGTGCGTAAAATCAATACCGTAGCCCTCTAAAATGTTCTTGTAATTATAAGTGACATGTCTGTTTCCTGTAGGCACATTAAATGTTACCTTATGGTATTCTACGGCTCCGCGTAGTGCGTTACATATAAATTGGAAGAGTATAGTAGCTGCTTCCACATTGGTTTCCGCCGCCTGAGGGTTAGATACCGCCATATCCGCGCAACTTAGAGCCGTCGTAAACTTTTCAGCTGTTTCTAGCATTTCAGGGTAATGGTCACAAACAGTAGGGGAGTTAAATGTATACGTATTATTACTGCTACGGTGTATATGGGAATCCCTTCCCGCCAAGTAGCTGCCTAAAACTACTTGACCATTAAACTCCTCGTTACCACTATCTAAATAAAATATAGGCATGAGGTTAGATAAATAACCGTCCGGTTGCACACACTCATGAATAAGTTTTCTGACTGCCGCAGTGTCTACACATCCTATAATAAACGGCACCTTGTCAGAAGAACGTACAATGTCGAGGAGGCGCTCCTTAGTCTCGACGTACTCTTTATACACCTTAATGTTTAGCCCAAACAAGGTGGAACATTTAACAGCTAATGTTTCAGCCTTATTTTTACCCAGGTCACTCTTGAAGAAATTTTGCCTCTCTAGATTCTTCTCTTCAACGACGTCGTTATCTACTGCGGATAGGTCGTGAAGACATTCTCCGAATACGTTACGTAAGGTGCTCAATTTACGGCACAATTTAGGCAATAATTCTGAGCCTGTTCCACCCACTCCCAGCAGGATGAAGTGAAAGCGATAGTCGGTGGCTAGTTTAAATACGCTAAAATCAGAGAGAGACGGGGTTACCGCAGGCGTTACTTCTGCTACTTTTGATTCCTCATTCTCCTCCTCAAACGTCGGAAGGTGAGGAGTAGGAGGTATGTGAATAGCCATAGCTTCTGCTGCAGCGGTGAAAGCACCCTGAGGAGCGGGAATAACCTCAAGAGGAGTAAACTCTGTAGCCCTTCTAACAGGTTGCGTTTCTCTTATCAGTCGGGTCATTAAGGTTTCAGGATTAATTTGATCAGTCATAAATTATCTTTTCCTCCTTTAGTTTAAACTTGCGCATAATTAGCGTAAACGTAAGTGTGAAATTCTTCTAAAGATTTGTTATCTAGTATGGCTTGAAATACCATCTCGGGATGTGCGGCCAGTAAGTCAATAGCTAGGTCAAGAGCGTCTATAGTACTGAGAGAGTAGACGTCAGGAAGTAAATCCGCAATATCTCTCTCATTGTCTGTTATTTCTTCTTCAATATTTCTAGTAGTGATATGTCGCAAGTCCGCATATAATTCCTGGTAGAGTTCCTGTGTCGTAAGATTGTCTAATAGGTTTTTCTCGCGCCGATTCACCCAGCTTTCCTCAGTATCATACTCATAATTGTTAACGTCCGCAGCTGGGGAATAATGACCAGCATCAACCTCTATTGATGAGGTACCGCCACTTCTACGGGAACGAGGCCGCCGTGTTCTCTCAAAAGGAACCACACCTGTAGTGCTGTAAGCTCCATTTCTATAGAGATTAAAATCTCCATCGCCATAGTTAGCTCTATTCCCATAAAAATAGGTTACATTACCATGAGTAGGAGTTGTCGGCTTCTTACATTTTTCCATCCACTCCTCTGGAATAGTTATATCTTGGTTGGCGATATCATGAAGAATAAGCCCATTAAGATACTTTAACATATCACTAGGGCTATCTGCTGCCGCCGGAATGGATGCGGATATTCTCGCCATCATATCCTCTAAGGGGAAGTCAAATACACTCAAATAGGATATCTCTTTGTATACCCCGCTGACACTTATACGAAATTTAAACGCTGGGTACTCCCTATTTAGCTCACCTATTACCCCAAAGAGACGTGTTTCTTTCTCATCAGCATTGTCTACCCCGGAGAAGAAAGCTCCCATAGAGTTGTGACTGTGAATATCCATAACAATAGTGTAATTATCATCCATCTCCGGGTGTCTTTTAAATTTAACGGTTGTTCCGGTTATTTCTTGGTCAGGACAGAATACAATGTAGGATTTGTTAGCTTCGTCATAATAAAATTGAAGCATAGCTTCATAATTACCCTTTTTAGAGATAACTTCCTTGAAGAAGGCTATGGTTCTGTAGAATTCAGAGTAAGGTATTTTAGGTAGTTTTAGAGATACTCCTTCAGCTAAGTCAGGGAGTCCAGGTATTGTATCTGTAGTAGGGAGCTTTATAATAAATTCTCCAACTTTATTGTTAACTACTTTGTAAATACCTTTGCCACCCATGAGATACTTAAAGGGTTTATCGGATTCAGCTGCTCCTTCTGTACCAATGTGATAGGAACAAAGAAGCTTCGCCAACTCATTAGTGGCGGAGGAGACTCGGGCCGCAGACGCGGCCTTTTCCTCCAAGGTGGCTAATGTTGTTACGGTGTTAGTGGTGTTAATCACGTATTAAATTCCTCCTTAATTAGAATTTTCCTTCAACACGGTTTCAAAGTTCTTATAAGGTGTTAGTATGTCATATGGAAAAGTGTCTTTTTCGTGCAAATGTCTCAATAAAGAGCCAGAAGTAGCTACGTTTATGTCAGTGCCCTCCACAAGCTCCCTAAAAGGAGTAAACATACCTGTCCCTAAGTCTCCGTTGAAGGTGGAGCTGAGCATACTTTCTGGGATAATAGAGGCGGAAGATAAATCAGGTAAGGGCGGTAATGTTACACTCCCCCAGCAAATAGCCCCACCGCCGTGTACGTTGCCAAAAGGGAAGTTAAATAACATAGTAGTATGGTCAACAAGTGCCTCCTTCAGTGCAAAGCAACAAGAACCACGGATAAGGAAACGTTGAGAATCACTTTTAGCCAGGCGTATAACAAACAGTAAAGGTGGCACAGGGACTTTAAATTGTTGATTACCTACAAAGTTAATATACCTGAAGTGAGGCGGTGTTTCTAACACTAGAATACTGCATGTATCTTTACGTACATAATACCTAGTGCCACGGGGTATTAAGCCTGTGTCCAACTGCAATTGGTTAGCTAACGCGGCGGATAATTCTGCGGGGTCTACAATACGAGAGATGGTGGCTCCGTTGGCGTCTTTGAACGCCACTAGCACAGAAGATTCCTGCAATTCTATGGTAATTGTCATTAACTATTTTCCTCCTCTTTGCTGATGATAATAGTAGGGTATGAGTTACGAACAGTATTGACTAAGATGGGCCAAACAGAGTCCAATTTAGTAGTGCTAAAGAGAGGTGCTGCCGCGTTCAATTCTAGTAAGTCCCTCTCAAATGCCGCAGTTTCCTCTATTTGATAAGCCATACATAATTCAATTACATGCTCTATTATTTTTATAAATGCTGAATAACTAACATCAGGAGATAAACCTGCGTGAGGCGGTGTTAACTTAAAGAAAGCGTGAGTAGGCGAGAACGAATAACTTATAGGTTCTGAGTAATGTACATAAGGAGCAGTAGCCACTCTAATTGCTCCTTGAAAAATAGCCAGGGAGCGACGAGTAGGCCGACACCGCCTTTTAAAGGCAAAGCAAGGGTGAGCCACTGTCACTCTAATTTGAGAAACAGGGTTATTATACCCGCGAGTAATATTAATTGAAACATTTTCAACCCCTGGCACTTTCAGTAAGTATACTTTCGTTATCCTTCTAAATAACTTTAGTAGGTAGGTGCGAATTTCTCCAACCGTAGGCTGAGGGATTAAACGAAGAACATTCTTGGTTGCCCACTTTGTATCTTCTGCGTCATCTAGGCTCAGTCGTGTAAGAGCCAATATCTCGTAGTACAGGGCTCCCTGTTCTATGCTCAAGGACAAAGTGTTTAACACCTCCTCTTCTCATAGTAAATTTAAAGCACTAGTAAGTTCTAGTGCAGGTATATTATGTATTCTATTTGCAATGTTTTGCATCGCGTATTCTCTATTCCTCCGCCCAGGGTCAGAAATACCAACAACAACTAGTTCCCTGCGGGCGTGCATAATATCATCTGAGGATAAATGTGCAAACTTTATGTACATATCCATGGTAGATGTACAGCTAATTAAGGGGGTTATGTAAAGTTCTATAAGATGGTCATGCGAAGTCATTAAGGTTAGCTGGGGACTGGTCAAAACAGCTTTTAAGGCACGCAAGCAAGAATGTTTATCATCCTCTAGTTTAAGCATTTGAAAAACAGTGCCTCCTTTAGTTAAAATTTAAATAAAAAATAAAGCTTGCTTGGGAGAAGCGCAAGCTTTATTTTTAAACCTCAGAGCCCGGCAGCTAATTAATTAACGCCTTTGGTACCGCCAGTAGCACGGAAATAGATGTTACCATCTTCAGCCTTATAAACTTCAGCGGTCGCCAACTCAGGGTAGAAACGAATCATGGTCTCTTTCGCCTCGGAAAGGGTCATAGTGCCAGCGGGAATTTTAGCCTCTTTGTAAATTGCATATACCTCTTGTGCCATAATAGTATATTCCTCCTTAAGGATGTTTATTTTTTATTTAAGGAGTAATAGGCATTTAAAAATTAACCAGCCTCCCAACTAATTAACTAAAATGCGTACTCCTCATTAAATAACTTATACCAGGCGAAAAAGTGCGTACACAATTTTATGTATAAATTTACTAAATAGCTATTGGTATATTTCTTATTTGAGGATGCGCTCGGTAATCCTCAAGATGGAAATCATTAACTGTGAATTCGTAAAAATCCTTTTTAGTAGGATTAATTAATAATCTAGGTGCAGGGTAAGGAGTACGCGTAATTAACTCTTTAATAGAAGGAATATGTCGGTCATAAACGTGAGCATCAGCAATGACGTGGATTAATTCCCCTACTTGCATATTGCTTACCTGTGCAAACATATGTAATAAAACTGCGTACTGACACACATTCCAATTATTAGCTGCTAAAATGTCTTGAGAACGCTGGTTTAGAATAGCATTTAATTTGTTTCCAACTACGTTAAAGGTGACACCGTATGCGCAAGGATATAAGGCCATGTCGTGCAGGTCGTGGTGGTTGTAAAGATTTGTTATGATTCTACGGCTATAAGGATTATGTTTTAAATCATATAAAACCCTATCCACCTGGTCAAATTCACCTTCTGGGTATTTATGTTTAAATTGAAACTGCCCGCCATATGCCTTACCAATAGAACCATTCTCATCGGCCCAACTTGTCCAAATGCCGCTATTTAAGTCCTTTATGTTGTTTGATTTTTTCTGCCATATCCACAATATTTCATCAATAGCCGCCCTTAGGTTAGTAGGTCTCAATGTTAATATAGGAAATTCCTCTGCTAGATTATATCTATTAACTACGCCGAATAGTTTAATAGTATGTGCGGGGGAGTTGTCATCTCCCCATTTAGCACGTACAACCTGTCCTTCTGAGGATACTCCATTAAGGATAATATCCTCGCACATAGATATGAAAATGTTATCTGCTTTACTCATAATATCTTTATTTTCCCTTCTTTCTAAGAGAAAGTGATAAGTATCCGCCTAAAAGGAGTGTAGTAAACCCTAAGGCGATGAGTATATTACCTTTATTCTCTGTTAGTTCGTATGGGACATACATAGTAAGTTACCCCCTTTAGTTGTTATTTTTTCCTGTAATATATCCGGCGAGGAAAGAGTTTATGTAGTAATAGGCATAAACTAATAGCTGAAGTACATCAATAGGAGACAAAGAGTCCATAATTCACACCCCTACTGTGTATTTTCTAAGTATATAGGAAACGGATGCGACGTAGGCTATGAAGAATACTAACAAGGTGAAAACGACGATATAGCATCTAGTAACACTCCTGTTGCGATATATAGCGGCCAATTCGAAAACCGATTCACAGAACATACATCCTAAAAAGAGAGATAACCCCATTAAAATTACTACATAAATCATTGGTAAAATTTTAATCACCTTCTTTGTTAATGGCTAAGTATCTACTGCCTACGGCGTCCCTCTTGTATATGAAGTTTACCGCAGAATAATCAAATGACAAATCCAAGGACTTATCTATTTCCTCTGTACAATCAAAGGATAGCGTAGCTGTCTTTCTTAGAGGTCCATCGAGTACTCCAGAACCATAACTGTCAACAACTAACACGTATAATATTCCTTTTTCTGGGTCAAAAGCAGTAAGGGAGGTAACTGACTTAGTATTAAAAATTTCAATTGCGTAGTCAATTGCCTCTAATACCAAAAATGCGCTGCGATCAGAAGTGTTATTGTCATCATGCGCAAAACGTGTGATATCCTCCTTTACGCGCTTAAGTACTTCTAATTGCCTCTCCGTTGTATTAGTTATTTACCCTCACCTCTTTCCTCTCTACATAATTTTCTATTATACTGCCGCTGTTTACGACAATGAATATGTTTAATAATTTGTCGCCCTTTATGACTGTAGCCAAATCTAACGGCACCTACTTTTCCCATTACTAAATAGTTGCCCACGTAAGTAAACACCTCTAAAGGAGGGATAAAAGGAACCATACAATCCAACGGAAAGTATCGTCTATTCCTCATAAATAGAACCCACCCTCAACGAAGAACCTATTACTTCTCTAACGTACCAATCTAGTTCTTTCGGTGTAAACCAACACATTCCACAATCTGTGCAGGCCATTAGATGAATTCCAAATAAATTGCCTATATCACCATATATACATAATATATCGCCTAACATGTATATTTCTACCACTCCCTAAGTGTAAAATAATCCATACCCAATAGAACTATCTAGTAAAGGTAAGTAACAGACATTTTTGAACTCAAGCTTCAATTCTTTGTCCACAAACATCAACAAGTGTACCCATAATCCTGCCATCATGTCGGGGTCAAAACGTACTTCATCATCCCCCTCTAAAATGCCTTCTTTAAACCCTATGGCCTTTATTAAGGCTAATTCAGGTTCACGTACTGTGTTACACTCATGACAGGCACACAGTAGATGCAAGTTAATGCCTGTAACCTCATATATACGATTGTGTATTTTTCTCACTTCCTCCACAGGTTTATTGGAGGAAACTATGAAGTAGGTGCACTGACCGTGCCCGTCGTTAGATTCATCGCCTATAGGTAACGTAAATTCGTACATTATTACAATCTCATCCCTTCTTATAATGGTCACATTCATCACAAAATCTTTTTAGATAAATGTTTTTAGGTATGTATCCTCGGTGGTCTGGGTGGCCACAATAACCGTGTCTTAAGTGTTCCGGGATGTTAATACTTATGGACTTATAGCAGTTATTTTTAGCTAGGGCGTTACTGTACTCCCTCTCCGCTGCGGTGAGAGGCTTAGAGGGCAATAAATTCTCTCGTGCTTCCCAGAAGTCTTTATGTTTAACGTAATTTAGAACCACATAGGCTACCTCCTAAATTAAGCAGGCTTAATAAGCCTGCTTAGCTATTATTTAGTCACAACCACCCCCGCCGCCGTCACAGCTGCCACCGCTGTCGGAGCTGGAGGAAGAATCAAAGATAACTCCCCAAATACTACCTCCAGATGAAGGTCTCTTTTTGTCTTTATCGCTATCCTTAGCCATTACTTTTCACCACCTTTTTCACTAACTAAATAACTTATACCTTCAGGCTATTTAAGTGCTATATTTATTGAAATCTTCTCTGCTAACTGACGTGTCAATTCAGTGTTTAATAATGAAATGACTTTACCACGAAGAGTGGATATATTTCCCCCACTGTTCAGAATTCTATTCAGGACTCTTTCTATTGATTTATCTATACATTTTTCGAGCAACTCCTTTATGTCCCTATTATTAAGTTTAATCTCGATCTGCTCTTCTACGGATTGTTGGATAATATCTAAAATGTCTTCCTTGGTAATTCCGAGTGTGTTATGAATGTGATTTTTTACCTCTTTGTAATTAGGCTGCATATTATATTTTCCTCCTAAATAATTAGGTCACGGTAGTTACCGTGACTTATTTTATAGACCCATCAGAGCCATAAGCTCCTTCAGCAACGACAGGCACATTCTTTAGAATGACTCTGCCGGCTTCTTCCATGTGGTATATTACTAACTTACATATTTCTTCGGCAATTTCGGTGAGACATTGTAAGTATAAAAATTTCCAAACTTATCTGGAGGAACCGCCACCACCGCCACCGCCGCCGCCACCGCCACCGCCACCACCACCACCGCCACCGCCACCACCGCCACATGCCATAAGTGTACCGTCATAGTAATAATTTTGGCGGGAAGACGGGTCAGGTACATAGTCAAGTGCCGCAGGTAGTTGTATATCAATCCCAGTGTAAGAAGCAAATGCTCCGTTAATTGAGGGGAGTCCATTAATAATCCAAATATTATCCTGAAATAAGATATTATCAATAACATATTTTGCCAAAAGAGAACACCATCCTTTCATCTTAAATATTTAGGTCACAGGAATTCCTGTGACCTACTTAATACTCCAATCAGAGCCGTAGGCTCCTTCAGCAACGACAGGCACATTCTTTAGAATGACTCTGCCGGCTTCTTCCATGTGATATATTACTAATTTACATATCTCTTCGGCGATTTCGGTGGGGCATTCTAAATTCAATTCGTCATGTATAACATTAACAATTCTTACCCTGTCGCCATATGGAAGGAGAGCAACATGAACATAATACATAGCTATTTTAATGATGTCTGCATTACATCCTTGAATAGGCGTATTTTTAGACTCCCTCTCAGTTTCTCCACATTCTCTTCTATTGTATCTATTGAATATGAAGTATCTGATTCTTCCGGCAGGAGTTTTAATGTAAGAATTCTTAACCCCAGAGTAAGCGGTTCTTTCCAACCATACTTGGACATCAGGGTAAGTTCGGAAATATTTTGCTATTAATGCTTTGGCCTCTGCTAAAGAAACTCCTATTTGGTCCGCTATTGACGCAGAACCTCTACCGTAAACTAACGCTGCTGGTACTTATCCTTTCGGTAAGGCCAGACTATACCTTCGGGACTATTTCTTGTGCCTAAGTCCCACCCGGAGTATATATAGGTTCGAATGATTTAGCTGCTATCCCAAGCAGTTAGGCGACCTATAATAAGTCGTTGCACTCGCTGGCACTGCAAGCACAGTATTGGCAGCACATAGGGAGAACTATGAGCGTCCACTGTTTTGGCCGGGTTTTACTTCGGCAAGTTTAATAGGTTCACCGAAGTTTATGGACTTAGCAGCATTACGCATCCAATAATTTGGCCCTTTTATTTTCTCTCCCTGCGCGTCTTTACCTGCTACTATTGTCAGTGGGTCCACGTCAAACATTAATGCGGCAGTGGCGATGTGAATGTCGCCACCCATCCTAAAAGCCTTTAGTAGGTTCTTATCACCAGTTAGGTCAGCTAGAATACGCATCTCAAACTGGCTCATATCGACAACTACGAAGCTATTGCCTTCCCTACCTCTAAAAGCTCTGCGGAAACTCACCTTGTCCATATTAGGTAATTGTTGTAAATTAGGCTTGGTGCAGTTGAATCTACCTGTGTCAGTCAGTAATTGGCCGAATTCGGCGTGTATTCTTCCTGTTACAGGGTGTATCCTTTCTAAAAAGAAGATTTGATTCTTCTTCCTTTTCTTACCTGGTATACCATTACCATAACTACTGAGTAACTTAGCTACTCCCCTATGTTCTAAAAGAAGGGCTACTACAGGGTAATGTCTAGCGGCAGGCGCCAGATATTTAGAGTTAGTGTTAGCTATAGGCTCGCCGTTTACCATGATATTTAATCTCTTTAATTCCTTCAACACTTGGGCAGGGGATTCTAAATTCATTTGTTCATTGCCCAAGGCCAGTTTTAACTCTAAAGATAACTCATGATACTTAGCGCGTAATTCTAGGTCAGCGTCGTCCCATAATTCCCTGTCTACAAAAACGCCATCTAATTCCATGCGAGCTACCGCTATGGCGCAATCGCATTCTATTTTAATTATCTGACGTAAGTCTAGCCCCATACGGTCATTTCTAACGTACTTCATCTGGGCTTTACATAAGTGAAGTAATATCTCAGCATCTTTGGCTGCGTATAGTACTTGCTCCTCAGTTAACTCCCACGTTCCCCAGTCACTAGTCTGCTCCTCTTTATCCAGCTCAATTTTTAAATAGCGGAGAGCAGCCTCTTTTAGCGAGTGTTTCCTTTTATGCATCGTTATTCCGTTAGATAGAACCTGAGATATTAACATGGTACAGCATATACGTTTTATGTCATACCAACCTAGTAAATACATCATCATCTTAACGTCAAATTTGGCGTTATGGAATATTTTTAGAGTATTATCCCCCTCAAAAAGAGGACGCATGATGCTACTAAAAGCTTCTGCGCCTACATGGAATAAATCTATAACATATGTACACTTTGATGTAGCTATTTGGATTAGTCTTATTTCAGATAAGTAAGGGTCTAATCCAGGTTTAAATATTAAAGGGTCGTAATCTACATCTAGCATTCTCCTCTTACAAGTCTCAATATCAACACCGACTGCCTGTTCTTGTAGGCAGCCCTCTAAAATAGGAGACAAATAGAAAGGGTCTGTTATATAGACAAAGGGGTTGTTTAATATAACTTATCACGCCCCTTCCCAAGACCGGGATTTACTTTTTTTAAGTGCGCCACTTAAACCTCTCTCAAACTGCAGGTAGGCTGCGCAGAAACTAGTGCACTCCTGACCTTCCTTAAAATGTGTTTCAAAATCCTTACAATCCCTGCAAGGACATGGGTGTGTTGACTTTACAACGGTGGTCATCATAGCGGCCATTATTGGAGCAGCCCCTTTCCCTTAATACGTGGTTTGCATGAAGCACACAGCCCTTTATCTAATGAGGAAACAATAACATTGCCACACTTACTGCACCGAGGCTTAAAGCTATTCCAATGTTCAGATACGATATCGCCGACTAAGTTCTGTATATCCTTTAGAGGACTCTGCCTTTTCAAATATTGGATTACAGAATCCCCGTCTAAAAAGGCTATTTCTCTCACCTTAGCCTTAAACTCGTCGTAAGGAACAAACCGATTTAGCCTTATAGTGTCGTAATATTCTTTTAGATTAAGCACGCTTTTAGCATCATTAATCAATTGTTGATTTCGCCACCTTATTACCTCCGGTTCTGAAAAGAGGATGTATTTACTGTTTCTTACAAAAGGGAGACCGTCATTCTGTCTAAGGCAAGTGATAACCTCAGAACTAACTTTAAGCATTTTAGTCACTTCTTTAGTAGTAACTAATTTCTTTCTACGTACAACTGCCATTTCTCTCGCCTACTTTTTAAATAAAAAATAATAAAGCTTATAGTGGGGTTTAACCCCACTAGTAAACAATATTATACAACATTTTTACCTAAAAAGGAATATCATCGTCCTCTGCGGCAGAAGATGCAGGTCCAGATAAGCCGGGGGAGGTGCTGTTTAAGGAGTCCAAGAATTCGGAAGCACCGGAAGATACATTACTTCCTCCTTCTACTGTTGACTCACTTTCATATTCCACGTCAGCCATATGTTCTGCAGTAATATACTGTTTGTAAACTATATACTGCTGATGTGCAAATTCAATTTGCTCCCGACTTAACCAGGGGCCCATTGCAAACTCAGGGATAAAGAAACGTCCTTTGTCGTTCACGATAGCCTTAGATGTACAAGAGGTAATGTAGGCAAAAGGAGCGACGCCGCGTGTCTTCATTTCCGTGAAGTAAGATTTACATATTTTGTTTGCAGAACCTTTGAAGGATACCATGCCAGGCTCCCAAACACCGTCCGGCAGGGATACTAAACAAAGGAAAGTGTACCCGGAGCTGCATAAAGGCTTAACAGGGCGACCATCCGGACCTTTAGTCCAAATGTTGAACTGACAACCTTTACATTTCATGGCCCCTACACCATTAGGGTCGGATTTACTAATACCGTCATTTGAACGACATAAAGGGCGGTCATTGTTCTGTCCTTTGGGACCAAAGTATACAGCGTGGTTGCTTATCTCTAAAATAGAGATTCCAAGAACAGACAACTCTCTATCAGGATTCACGTTGCTGGCCCACATTCCGGGGGTACCTGTTTTGGATGTGTTTTGGATTAATCTCCAGCGAGGCATAATAATGTCGGTAGGGCGGAGAGTCTCTAATGCGCCGCCACCTAGTGACCTTAAGTACTCCAGGTCTTCTCCTGTGGGTGAAGTTAATACTACTTCGTTGCTCATAATGTGTGTTATTCTCCTTATGTATGTTATTTTTAGCTAGTTAAATTACTAACTAAATTTTTATACTCCGAAAGCGACTTATGGGATAATTTAGTTATATTACTCGGGAGGAAACAGAAATAAAGTTCTGTTAATCGACCATCAATAACATCAGTATCTATTAATAAGTTAGTTATAGAGTATTCAGCTATCAATTCTTTAATTAGTTCATTAAGTTCCCTTATAGAGGAAGCTTTAAAATGACTATAGAATTCAACATCAGGAAAAGCACTATTACTAATATAAAAATAAAGGAAATGGTAAGAAGGAGCGTCGTCCTCTTCACGTTCTACTCCTAGAGCTTTTACATTTAACGTCACGGACATATTATTAGCTTCCTCCCCTAAAAGGGTATTTAGTCGTGTTTTATAGGTGTTTAAATCAGGGCATTTAATACTTCTTATTTTAACAACATTAGTTAAGAAAGAAAGGAAGCGTACAGTGCCTGGTTGTAACACTAACTCATCGACGGAGTATTCCCGTAATATATCGGTTAAAAGGGGCGGCAATCCTTCAGACCAGTCACTGCTCGAGGAATAGATACTGCCGTTGAATATAACACTAGGGAGTCTGCTGTCTGTGATATGAAAATGTGCATAAGAAAGGATATTCTCTGTTGGATAGTTTATGTTGGGGGGATCGGCTACAACGCCCCAGGGTACTACTATTCTTCTAGCTCCCCAACTAGTTAGTCTTATACTGACACTCATAAAAATAATCCTCCCAAAAAATAAGTTCCGTCAGATACGTCACTTATACCTCATAGTTAGAAGTATACCAAATATTAAACAAAAAAACAAGCCCTAAATAGCTTGTTTTCCCGTTAAATATTTCTTTAATTTATTTACTATTGTTGTCACAGTTGTCCCCTTAGAATAAAGGGAGACACGTCTTGGATTACCGCCTTTCAGTTTAAACACCTCTGTCAAATCTAAATGTGGGACACTGTGGGCGATGATAAATATAATACGTTGATTCTTAGCGTCCAATTCTTTTATTACGACAATTTTATACTTATCGTAAGCTAATTGACATAGTGAGGTATAGTGAATATGTGTAGAGGAATACTCCCTTATATAGCATATTCCTGGGTACACCTCTTGGCACGTTTGTAATGCTTTTCTTGCTTCGGCTAAATGAAGTGAATACCAATTAGGTTCAGTACCTGTAAAATCTCGGACTGAACCATTCTTTAGCAGGGTTGTTAAGCATTCTTCTATAGATTTATTTGCGAGCTTTATAAACGTCGAGAAGGCGTGGGTGTTCATCATATTTTTACGTGTTACTAAATCGTCAGCTATGAAAGCTACGTCCAATATATCCCTAAAATAGTCTGAGTTTAATTTGTCCTTGAAGAAGTTGAATACGATGTTAGCACAACATAGCTCGGAGGTGTCAACGTTTATATACTTAGTAATGTTTACAGGGGAGGCGATGGCTACTTTGTTTATAATGATTTCGCAGTCTTTCAGTTCCTTATGTTTTTTAAGTAGCTTATCCCACCCAGAGTGATGGTCGAATAAGTACTTTAACCGTCCTGCCAGCTTCTCAAATAGGAATAAGGTGGAATTAGGGTCAGTGTAATCAACAGACAAGTCAAGTAAAGCGAAGTGCGTATATTCCCTTAGCGAGATAGATCCTAGAAAATCTACTAACTTATTTGAGAAGTACGGCTGAGAAAAGATTATATCTATGTGTTTGTATTGGTCGGCTACAGCATTTGCTAAAAGAAAGGCAGAGATGAGTCCATCCAAATCTTTATGAGTAATAATCAGTAAATCCCCTTTTATATGTTTATCAGGGTTAGTACTAATTCTCGTTACCCAAAAAGTCCTTTGGAGGGACTCTATCCTATTTTTCCTTTTACTCACTTATCTTAAATGTAGCAAATTCTTTTAGGATTAACAAGAAAAACACCAGTGAATTTATATGCGGACAAATCCGACATGTGTGCTTTTCCTACCATGTGGTGATATACAAACACTAGAGATGGCTCATCCCACAACTTATTAGGTTCCATCCTAATGTCAGAAGAAAGTCTGTCTAAGGAGTTTATCAGACGTGCCTCCTCCATTTTTAGGCGATGTTCCATATTTAAATTTGCGGGGTAAGAGTCAATTTTTCCCAGCTTCTTCTCATTATGTCGCAGTAATTGCATATTCTCATAATATTTAGCGTGGGTGAAGAAGAATAAAGAGTGTTCTTTATACACGTTTGGATGATCAGACGTGTTGTATTGAACACATGATAACTCCCTATTTTGAAGAAAAGCTATAGGTAAGTCATACTCTTCCACATTATCCCCATTTTCTTTCGCAAATAACAAGAAGTCCAATTCTAATTCTCTCGCTAATTTATTTCTACTTAACTGCCTGTGGATATAATCTCTGTCGATTAAATTTGATTTCTCAGTTCTTTGCATAGTGTAGTACTTCCCCTTTAGATTATATTCACCGCTTGGTGCTTTTTTTTCTATATCTTTCCCTAAAATATCTTTCGGTCATAAAGGCTCTGAAGGCCCTTGAGACGGCCTCTGTCTTTTGGGATACCTCTAGGTCGTTAAGGGACCTAGACACGTCCCCATAGAAGCGTGAGAGGTCAAATTTGGCAATGCACCTAGGGCACAGCCCGAGGGTTTCATCCGCCACCCCGAAGTCACAGTCGCAGCCAGGGCAAGGAATTACAGGCAAGGCATCTGTTCTCCATTTACAGACATCCTGCTCGGTCCTCCAGTCGTTTGCCTTAATGAACTTAATAAACCCTATTTTAGCTATCTTCTGTATTGATAGCTTTCTTTCTTTTTCAAAATCAGAAGCCTCATTCTCCAAAAAAAGCTTCCATAAGTTCTTACAATTATTCACAAAAATGTCTCTCCTCTACTATTCTTATACCCTTAATTTTAGTTTATATCAGAATTGCGTATTTGTCGAGTATGTAAAGAAAAAAAAAATACCCTAGTTAGGGTAAGTTCGTGCTTAACAGTTCGTTTACCCTTTTTAGCTCTTCTAAAATATTCTCTATATTTATTTCCATTGCTACGATGGCTATTGCCTGTAGTTTGGCTAGTTTAAATACTTCTGCCGGGTCTATAAGGGCTTCTACCTCCTTTAGCTTACTATTCACTCGGTTTAAGTGTTTTTCTCTTATACTTATTACATTGGCGTTTTTCATGTCAATTCATCTCCTCTTATATATCTTATACCATTAGCGGTATAAATCGAATTGTTAAGCGAATGTTAAGATGGAATTAATAAAGGTTTAAACCTTTATTTTCCGAAGTTGCGTAGATAGCGGTATATTAAATTCGGTGTAATTTCCTTGGGGCTGTCCTGGGACAAGTTTTTAATTCTTGTCCCAAACTTGTCCCAGGCTCTTTTTTGGTTACATACCGTTCTTATGTGAATATATTAAATTTGGTAATAATTAGGTGAGACAAAAAATCAATTTTTGTCCCAAATTTGTCTCAAATTTGTCCCAACTTTGTCCCACGATAAAGTCAGTAAATACGGGCATAAATTGAATTGTTAAGCGAATGTTAAGATTTTTTGTCCCAAATTTGTCCCAAAATAAATGCAGGTATTATGCGGCTTTAGGCCATTTTTGAGCCTTTTTTGTCCCAAAATAGTAAAAATACACACCCCCTTTTTTAACAAAAGTTTTTTCTAAAATGAGTTCACTCTTCTTTTTTTATTTTTTTATACCTAGTGTATATATATTATATATATATTATAATAATTTAATAAAAAAAGAAGGAAAAAGGCAGGTATTTAGCGACTTTAAGGCTGGGACAAAGTTGGGACAGAATGTTGTGTGAAAAACAGACACAATTCAATTTATGCCCGTATTTACTGACTTTATCGTGGGACAAAGTTGGGACAAATTTGGGACAAATGCCGCCTAATTTCTTCCATTTTGGGACAAATGCCGCCTAATTTCTTCCATTTTGGGACAAATGCCACCTAATTTCTTACAGTTCAGGAAGGTACCTGGGAGTATTTTGGGACAACTTTGGGACAACTTTTTAGTTTTTGTCCCAACTTTGTCCCAGCCCAAATTATAGACAAAAAAATAGGGCGCGCGCCCTATTTTAACCTTAAGCCTTATTAATAATCCGTAAGTCAAAGCTTTTACTGGTCTTAGAGCAATAGCACAACTCCCTTAGAAATTGTATTCCTGCCTCTGCTACTTGATTATCCTCAACCTTTAACCCATTGATAACATCTTTGTTGGGTATTGTCAGTTCTAAGACTACTGCCGTGGTTGGCCTACAATTAGTATAACACATACTACACCAAGGTTTTCCGTCAACGTACTCCCAGTGCTCCTCATCCCAGATATCATGACCACAACAAGCACATTTCTCGGTACCTTGAATATTACGTACTCTTGATGCTTTGTTGAGGTTCCGTGCTAAGTTAAGAACATCTGTGTCTTGATGGTATTCAAACAAAATACCGGGACACTCCACGCAAGAATAAATATGAGTTTCTTCAACTACACGGTGTTCCATTTCCGCCCCACATAAAGGGCATTTACAATTAGCGATGTCTTTCATTACTATTCCTCCTCTTACTAAAAAATAAAATTTACTCTCCTTCTATATCTCTTATACCACCAATATAACTTGCCGATTTACGCAGCCCGTGCTAAACTTACTTTAGTAGAGAGGGGTGTGAAATTATAACATGATTGATAAGGAAGTTACTTTTAAAATAATTGATTATAAGATATTTGATGAAGTTTTCCTAGAGAAAACAGCAAGTGTAAATACTAACGACAACTCCCTAATAAACTCCTTGCCCGAGCCTTACGACCCAGACTACCTATATGTTAGGGTAAGAGCTGTCAGCGCGGGAGAATATTGGGGGTGTAATAGAAATAGCGATTATTTCTCCGAGAAAGAATTAAGGGACCATCACCACACATTTTTAGACGCACATGTGTTCAAAAACCACGAGAATAAAGATGTGGCCAAAGCTATTGGTTCTATTATATCTTCTGAGTGGAATAATGTCATGAAGTATGTGGAGCTGCTCATTAAAATTGACCGGGAATTAGCTCCTACTATTGTTCGTGGGTTCTTGAAAGGTTCAACTACAGATGTCAGCATGGGTGCGCGTGTGTCCCATACTATATGTAGTTTTTGTAATAACAAAGCCAAAACCCGTAAAGACTTTTGTGTGCATGTTAGAACTATGAGGGGTCAGGTACTTCCAAATGGCATAAAAGTAATGGAATATAATTATGGCCCTCGTTTCCACGACCTGTCCGTAGTTTTAAGCGGGGCAGATAAAACCGCTAAAATGGTTGAGTTACTGGATGTCATTAAACAGAAGGGCAGTAATACACCTATGAAGAAAACAGCATTTACCATTCCTCAAGAGGCATTTCTAGAAAAGGTAGCTAGCGCTGAAGAAACTCCGCCTCTATTTTTTAGTAAAAAAGCCTCCTTAAATTTAAATAAATTGGCGGAAATTCAAAAACAAATAGTTGATAAGCTATACACCCTCGCCATTCGGAGTCGTCTTGAGGCTAATCCTATTCCTAAAGAGATTGAGGAGGTTGTTGATAGCTTTAAAGACACGCCAACCGCATTACATGTAGAGCTAAGTAAATCCGCAGGAGTTATTAGTGACTTAGGTTATATGACCATGGGAGCTACAGGAGCTGGTCTACTTACTAATTATTATCAAGGTAAGAGACTGAGAGGTTCGGAGTTAACGGGAACCGAGAACTTTATTGCGGATAACCCCGGCCTACTACCTTTAGCCTACTTACTGAGCTATCCTAAGTTGAAAAATTTAAGTAAAAAATTAACACTAAAAAAAGCTGATTTAGATGATTACAAAATATTCTTGGAGAAGGAAGCAACTTTATCTACAATCAACGCTATAAATGTTTTTGGCAGTAAAGACATTGCAGAAATATTTAAATCGTCGTATTATGTAGAAGATGATAGTATGCTACCTATGTTGAAGGTAGCTGTTACTCTACATGCAGCAGGTGAAGAGAAATTAGCTGGTGAAATACAAACGTATTTCAATATAACCGACGATAACATAACTAATTTCTTAAAAACTAGTTTTGCGTATATTGAGGAGTCTTTAAATAAAGAGGCTGCTTTATTAAGATCTATAGTTGAAATGAATGTACTAAGTAACCCTAAACTACCTTTAGGAAGAACTGCCCCTGCTATGGCAGGTGCAATTATTGATGGTATTATTATCAATAAATTCTTTAGCCCTGACAGGGACATACCTCTAAAGAAAAATTAAGATATTTAGTTGTGTTACTAGTTGTTCGTGGTGTATAATTTAAATGACTTTATTAAGGAGGTTTTAGATGTATGGTAAGTTTATATGAAGAACTTCTTTCCAATCTAGGAAAACAAGCTTCTACATCCGATACCATAAAACAAGGGATACAGGATTTGGATACCAATGAGCTTATGGTTTTAGCTAATGAATTGGCCGCCTTAACCGGTGACAGTGATTTGGCTGCTATGGCTAAAATATTGCCTGTATATTCTTCTGGAAGTGGTAATGTTGAAGAAAATATTCAAACCGAACAAGCAATTCATAATGTTGACCCTAATATTACAGCTCAAGAAGCAGAAGAGCCTTTAGTAACAGGACCTGGCGGCGAATATAATGCTTTAAGCGCAACTGCATCAGACGAGGAAGAAGACACTAAGAAAAAAGAAGACGAGGAAGACGACGCTAAAGAGGAAGATGCCAAAAAGAAAGAGGATGAAGAGGAAGATAAAGAAGTTTCCGCTTCTGAGGTTCTTTTTAACATCTTAAAAGAAGGCGCAGCTTTAGAAGACTTAATCGAAGTACGCGCTAGTGAAATGGTCGAGGCTATGATAAAGCAGGCTGAAGATTACGAGGTTGCCCGTCAAATAGTAGATGGTGCTGCTCAGGCGTTGGACGCTAATCCTATTAAAGCTTATGAGTACAGCGAGCAAATGATGGACAAAGTTAAAACTGTTGCTGCTAAAAAGGACGTTCCTATGAGCGAAGCAGCTCAAGCTGTTACAGCAGAAGTATTGACGGTAGCTGCAGGTATTAATTCCGCAGGAACTGATAAAGTAGCTTATATGTCTAACCTGGACGAATTAAGTGTTTATGCCTCTCAGTTGGAACATGAATATGAAAAAGTAGCTGAAGCTATCGGCGAAACCGCTGAAGCTATGATTAGAGAACAAGGAATGAAGATGGGGCTCCAGGAGCCTAAGTTATTCGACTTTGTTAGTAGATCAATGGATAAAGTTAAAACCCTAGCGGCCCAGAAAAATATTAATTTAGCACAGGCAGCTAAGGAATTTTTAATGGGTGGAACTGGCTCCCAGTTTGGCTATGTAGAACCCACCATGCCTTCTCCTTCAGTGGCCCCAAGCCCTGTAAAGGCACCTATCAACTCTAACCAGACTCAGGCACCTGACCAATATTTTGCGCAAATGGCTGCCAATGCAGACCCCCAAATCGCAGATATTGCTACTCAGAAGGAAGCCGCAGTGAGAGACTATGTTAAAGAACTTATCAAAAGTGCTATGGTTTCCGGGGCATATAAGTAGTAAGTTAGGATGTGAACTCTATGCCTCTAGTTAAGGGAAATTCTATAACTCCAGAGGAGAACATCCTTTTAGCACTAAGGAACTCAGCCTCATATGACAATGAAATAGCTAAGTCCTTAGCTGCAGAAAGAGGTACCGGAAGTTTAATTGACTTACCTATTAATGTGGTTAAATCACTCCCTTATGTGAAGAACAAATTCCCTGGGGAGACGTACGATAAAGGGGTAAATACTTACCATAATAAGTTAATGGAATTTGATAGAAAAGGCGGCGAAGCCTTAGCTAAGGGAAAACTCTTGAGCCACATATTTACGGCGCAGGACTTAGTGCCCTCAGCGCACGTCATTACAGACTTAGGTAAAAGTGTCCCTGCTTATGTGCCACATGATATAAAGAGATTAACTGCTCCTCTGGATAAAGTTAAAAGGGTTGCTGTGCCTATGTTGGCATTATATGGCATACAGCATATTCTGGATAATAAGTCTTCTCAACGCCAGAAAGAGGGTGAGGTAAGTGTGAGAGAGGCCAGCGAAAGTACAATACGAGGTGCGCTAATTAACAAAATATCTTCGGTTATGGAGACTATAGAAAATAATAACTCTCCTACTGGAGCTACCATGAAGCTAGAAAAAACAGCTATTGTGAAGATTCAACAAGCTGCGGAATTACTTAAAACCGCCTCCGCTAAAATAGAGGACCTTGAAGATAAAGTTGCCTCCTTGTCGGAGGATAATAAACGTCTTGAACTAACTATTTTAGCCAAAGAGAGGTCCGGAAGAGCAGTAAAGTTAGCTAACGATATGGTGAGAAAAGGAATGTCTAAAAGGGCTGAGCTTGATAGCCAAATAGACTACATTATGGGGTTAAATGACGATAGCTACAATATTCTGAGGAATACTGTGGATAGCGTTCAAATAAAAAAAGCTAGTGATAATGATAATAATGGAGTGGACAAATTGAGTTTTCTTCTTAATGAAGGAGATCATAATAATACTTCAGAAAAAACATCATTTCAAGATGCTATTATAGGATTACTCAAACGAGATTAAATTAAGGAGGTTTCTAACTAATGATTCAATTCGAAGCTAGGTATGTAAATAACGCTTACCATATTAGTGACGGCAAACTTGCATCCACTGTCGCTACACTGTACGATGGTCAGTGGTTAATGTTAAACGCAAACGGAGAATATGTTATTCACGATGGTTCGTTGCATAAAAAAGGTTTTATTTCCCTCTCCAGTAAATATGGCGACCCTGTTGCTAATATTAACCGTCCTATTACTGCCGCACCTGCTGGTAGGGACAATGTAACTTCTAGCGGCATGGTGAGTGTACTGGCTGGAGCCTTTAGACTTGCAACTGACCAATATGAAGCTGGCTCTTATGCTAATGGGGCACCTTTAAAAATTTCGGCTAACGGTAAATTAATGCCCTGCACCTTTGTTGCTGCCCCCACCACCGTTGCTGAAGTACACGCTAACGCTATTGAGGAAGCTAAAGTGGTTGCTTACGTATACCGCGCTCCTGCAAGCGAAACTGACTCAATCACTATTATTCACGAATAAAATTTTTATTAAGGAGGTAACCTTAAATGGTAATGAAGATTAGATCCGCTTCGGAGAATGCGGAAATTGATTATAGCCTTCAGAAGTTACTAGAATCCCCTAATGGCCTGGAGAGGCTCGCTACCGAGACCCTTCCTCCGTATATTAGGGAAACTAGGGACTACGAAGCATTCGCAAGAAAAGTAATGTTTATTCATTACATTACAGAGGCGGATACCCATTTGATTAATGGCGAACCGTACACTTACTACCCGAAAGACTTAGGTTCCAACGCTGCTCTGTACGCTGATGACGGCGAAGTTCCTAAATACGTAATTGAGGGGGACGGTGTAGACGTTGGTATCTTCACCATCGCTTCTGATGACACCACTATCAACATCAAACGTCTTATGGTTCAAAAGTACAATTATGTCGAGCGTGTACGTGAATTGTCTGGTCAGAAAGTAGGGGAAGTTGAAGATAGAAAATTGCTGGCTTTGATGGAGGCAATGTTCACTGCTAACCCAGGTCAAGTTTATCCGTCAACAGCTACTAGTTTAACCCGTGATGACTTAGTTGATCTTAAAAAGAAAATCTCTCAACATGATTTGCCGGTAGCTGCGTTTGTTATGAATCCTCTTACTCTGGATGACATTTTAAAATGGGGCCAGAATGAACTGGACGAATTGAGCCGTAGGGAAATTCTTGAAACTGGCGTACGTTATCAGCTTTGGGGAAGTATCAAACTTATGACAAGTAAAGTCATTGACCCCAAAAATATCTACGCATTCTCGGAGAAGGAATTTTTAGGTCGTATGCCTATCCTTAAGGATATTACCACGAAACTCACAGAAACCCCGAATAAATTGGAAAAAGGTTTGTTCATCTATGAGTTCCTGGGTATGTACCTGGCAAGTCATAAGACCATTGGTAAGATGACTCTTACTTAGACTAAAAGGGGACTATATAGTCCCCTTAATTATTAATAATAGGGGGTAGGCGCACAGAATGCCTAAAATTAATTTTGTCGTAACAGGGAAATATTCTTTAGGTGTACAGGGGAACAATTGCACACCTAACTGTGGTTACGAATTAAACGTAACCAAAGCTACTGTGGAGGCGGTCAAGTCTTTTCAAGAAAATGGATATTTAACATTGAACTCTATTGATGGTGTTCCATATATTGTTAATTCTCTGGAAGAGTTGAAAGTAGAAGTAGACATCCCTGAAGCTTCCTTGCCTACTGAAGAAGTGAAGGAAATAGAAGCACTAGACGTACCTGTAGAATCGTCTCCTGTTAAGTCTAGAAAATATAAACCTACCAATTAAGTCGTCATATGACGACTTAATTTAGTTAATTCTCTATTTAGGAATAGTGTGTTAAACTTTAACTGACTGGAGGTGTAGTTGTGAATAGTATAGAAGAATTAGTTACTGACCTAAGAGAAATGTTAATGGATGAAGATCCTACTAAAAATATATTGAATAGTAAGAGACAGCAGTACAGTGATGTGAAATTGAGGTTTTTTCTAAAGCAGGCCTTAAGGGACGCTAACTCTGGTTCCCCTCGTACTACATACATATTGGAGGATTTTCCTGAGCCTGATTTACTCATTATAGGAGCGATGATATTTTGTTTTATCGCCGAGGGTGTTTTGCAGTTGAGAAATCAATTGGATTATAGCGATGCTGGTTTATCCTTGTCCTTATTTAATAAAACAGGTACATATCAATCGTGGGCTAATTTCTTACTTCAGAGTTATATAGGCGGGAAAACTGACTTTAAACGAGGTATTATACCAAACTCCGCTGGTTCTGGTTTTTGTGGAATTAGGTCCCAATTCAGTACGGAATGGGGAGTTTATTAATGATAACTATCACTAAAATAAATGTGATTGCTAACTTTAACTCTTTCCTCTCCATTCAATGGGATACTAACGCTACTTCACAGGAAGAACTAGCGGAATACTATTTTTCCGTGTATATGTCGCAGTCGCCTCAAGATAATTTTTCAAAAGTCAACGTAGACAATATTGTAGCCCTTGAGTACATATATGACATACCTTACGGTATTAACTTTGGTACCCCTCTGTACTTTAGAATAGGCATAATTAACATAGCTACCGGAGAATATGTATTGAGTGATATATTTGCCTCCTTGTATTTAACCCCAACAGACCCCGTGGCAGAAGCTATAATATATCAGCATAACTACTTTTTGGAGAATATTTTAGGAAGGCCTCCTATGAAATTGTTAATTAAAAAGAAATTCGGTCCTAGGTGTCCTTCTTGCTGGGATGAGTATGGTCAGGAAATAACTAAGTCTTCCTGCCCCGACTGTTATGACACAAGCTATGAGAATGGATATAGCCCTGCTGTGGACATATACGTTAGTATTTCTGAGCCTGGGTTCTCCGAGAAATTAGATGTAGGAAATATCACGGAATCTCAGAATATTATTATACCTGCCTGGACAAGTAACTACCCTCTAGTATACCCTCGTGATGTTATAGTTGACGAGTTAAATCGTCGTTTTGTAGTAATTCAATCACAACCTACAACTAAAGACGGGAGGATATACTTAAGGCAAATGCTGCAACTTCAGTTAATTCCTTCTACAGATATAATATATAATTTTCCTTTAGAAGGGGGGAGTTAATTTAAATGGCTGATGTTTATTTAAGCAGAGAGATAAAAAGACTGTTCCTAGTGCTCTTTAGGGAATTGTTTGCACTGGATACAGATTTCCCATATAATAAGGATGATGTAAGAAGTAGTGGTATTGTTATATCTACAAGTTTTGTAAGATTAGAGGCTAACAATAAATTGCCTCAAATAATAGTGAACTCTATTAGCTATAGCGCAGTCGGGGAAGAATCAATTGGAAATAACTTTTATCGGCAGGCGGCTAATAGTAGTAATGTCATTACTACTAGTGAATTCACAAAGTTAGTAAATTTTCAAGTGGGTATAGACATACTCAGCACCGTACGAGCTGAAAGTGAGATTTTAAGTGATAAAGTATTCAACGCTATTAATCACAATGGTTCAGAACTGCTGATGGCTGTAGGTTTTTTACCAAAATCTTTAGGGGTAAGCGACCCTACACTAAAGGAGCAGTATCCTCAGTACACATTTACTTCCTCTGTAACAGTAGTGGGGGACTGTAGAATGACTTGGAGAGTTTACCCAGTTGAAGATAATATCTTACAAAGTTTTAAAATGGCCTTATCCCTGCCTGATTATGAAGATAACCCATATCAAATTGTCACTTAACTATACTAAAGAAAGAGGTGTTAAAATATGGCATACAGAGAGCCCGGAGTATACCTTGAGTTAATTAATGCCCGCCCTAATACTGGTTTCTTACCGTCAATGATACCTGTAATTATAGCAGAAGGGCCTGCATTCCTAGACCTTGAAGGTATATCCGTAACTAGGTCTGCTGTTCTGACAGACGTTTTACCGTACACCAAAGTTACCGCTATTACTCGGATTTATACTAAGGCTGCAGACGGAGTGGAAACAACTATAGCAGCAGCCGCTAACTACGCTCTTACTTCGCCTAATATCATTACCTGGCAAGAAGCCGGCCCTGCTAAACCTGCAACAGGTGTAGTCTATTATGTCGATTGTGAAATTAGACCTGAGGCTATTCAATACGAAAAAACATTCATTTCAAGTTTTGCGGATTTAACCGCTGCTTATGTTGGAGATTTGATGAAGACTACTAGCGGTGGAGCGGTAGACACTGTAAATCCTATTTACACAGGCGTATTTTTAGCTTTAGAATCAGGTGCTCCTGGCGTATACGCTATTCAAGTTGAGCCTGCTAACAAAACCACTTACGCTGTAGTTATTGCTACAGATATAGCTGGTTCCTTAGACCGAGCTTCATTTATCCCGGATGCGTACCATTTAGCTGTTATGACAGCTGACTCAACTGCTACCGGCGCGTTGATAACACACTGTACTTCGATGTCTGGCATTGAGGAAAAAAGGGAACGTGTCTGCTATGTTAATTTAGGTATTGCTAACCCAGCAGCTGCCAGTGGTATTTTTTCCTCAGCAGAATTAGACACAGCCATAGCAGAAGCAGCAGCTATTTCTGATAAAAGAGTGCGTGCCCCCTTCATCACTAAGGTCACTAGAGTGTTTTCGGACGGTGTGACAAGGGAGTTAGGTTGCGAATACTTCTGCGCAGCTTTGACAGGATTAGCTTCTATGCTTCCAGTAAAAAGAGCGCTGACTCGTCAAAAACTCTTTAATTTTGTTGAAGTTAAACACGTCGTACAACTTGTAAGAGCAGCTAAAAACAATTTAGCCCAAGCAGGGTTTATGATTATTGAACAGCCTGGTGGAGTAGGCAGTGCTGCAGTGATTAGACACGGTACTACCACCAAAATGGATAATTTAGCTGATAGGGAACATTCTGTTGTTACTATTGCCGACTACACAGCTAAGTATCTCAGGAGTTCCTTAGAGGGATATATTGGTAAAGAGAACATTACCGCTATGTTACTTACTAAAGTGACTGGAACCATCACCTCTTGCTTTAACTTCTTGAAGCGAGAAGAGATTCTGGAGAAGACCACTATTGGCAAAATACTCCAAGACGAGGATAATCCTGATTCTTTGTTGATTGACGCCAATATCAAACCCTACTATCCTTGTAACTACATTAACATTAAGTTGTTAATAGAATAAATACCATATTTAGTAAAGCGAGGTGTTTTAAATGGCCGAGACTGTAACTGTTCCTGCAGCTACTAATTCTGGTTCTCTAACTTCGTGGCCTTTTGCTAATAAGCATGTCGATAGCTCCATAAAGAACACATCCTTTACCTCTTCAGCATACACTGTGGTGTATGTTAAGGTAAAGTCCGATAATGCTACGGCAGGTACGACTGTCTTTAGACCAATTGGTTTAGTCCAAAACTGGGCGTTTGCAGAAAACAGACAAGTGGATGAACTGTGGGAATTAGGTTCGGATACTAAGTATCTTGTTCCTGGTAGAACCACTGGTCAGATTAATATTTCTAGATTCTTAATTGATGGTGCAGATTTAATTAACACCATGTACAACACCGCCGAGGGTGGCAGTGGTGGCATCTCTACTACTGCAGACAAGGCAATAGCCTCCTTAAAGGATATTTCTGGGGCATGTGACTTGATGTTTGTTATCTACCAACATGCTACGGATTCTAGCGGTGCTCATAATGAGTTAATGGTAAGATATTTCGATAATTGTTGGATTGTAGCTCGTCAAGAATCAGTTGCCTCTAATCAGACACTTATCGCAGAAAACATTACTGTTATGTATGAGAATTTACTTACTTCTATTAAAACAGTGGACTCTCAGTTAACCGGTAATTTCCCGGATGCGTGGACCTAGAAATTTAATCTTCAAAAAGTACATACCTTATGTTATAATAAATCCAGGCATAAAATATGCCTGGATTTATTACTATTTTAGGAGGAATTATCTTATGGATATAATTAAACAAGTACCCCCTGCAGAAGTTAAAATGCTCCCAGAGGAAGATTATTTTGAAAAGTTGTTTGATGATTTGGTAACAAAAAATCAAATAACTAAAGACGTTACTATCGGAGATCTGACCTTAACGTTAAAACCATTATCTACCGCCGCCCATTTAGAAGCGGAAACTGTCTATATCGCTACCGTATCTACTGTACCCGCCGATGTAATTAATAGGGTAAGGGCAGTTAGTAACTTATCTTACGCTGTTGAAGCTATTAATGGACATAAAGTAGAAAAAGGGGATAAGGATAAAGATAGAGAGGCTAGGTCAAATCTCTACACACTTCTCATGAAACTTCCCCCTGCAGCAGTAGACATTATAAATAATCATTATATTCAACTGCTAAAAGAACACAACTCCATGTACGAAGGAGTAAACGAAAAGATAGAAAATTTTTAGAAACGCCTTGGGGTAATATTAAAAGTACCGTCCTTTACTATAAGGGCGGTACTTTGGCTGAAGATAGATTTAAGAATCTCAGCCCACTCCAATGGCTAGTTCATTACCATGAAATAAATAAATTCAAAAAAGCTGAAATTAATAAGGATCGCGCTGTACTTGACTTACTCTTAGACAGAATAGAAATGCTGTGGTTTACTACTAACCCTAAAATAGGTAAACAATTGCTGGAAATGAAAGAGAGAAGTAAAATAAATAAAGAAACTAAAGTAGATGAAGTTACTCCTGATAATTTTAAAGATAAATGGCAGGATATAAAGAAACTATTCCCGAAAACTCTCGACACTAAAGAACTATTTCCAGAGCATGACAAACGTTTTGTGACTCCTAAGTTTAAACGCTCTGAACTAAAGAGAAGTGACCTAGGAATACACATAGAAGAATAAACACACCTATTTAGGGGGCAGTATAAATATGGATATAAACACTCAAATGCAGATGGAAATGTCTCCGGCGACACAACAGAATGCAAATATACAGCAACAACACGACAATTTCAGATTTATGCAAATGCAACAGCAGCAGCAATATTTACAGATGCAGAGGGATAAAATGCTGCAGGAAAATCAATTTATGCAGCAGAGACAGTTAATGAGTCAGCAGATACAGCAAAGTCAAGTACAAGGAATTTCCTCTCCTTTTGTGTTTATGCCAAATATGCAGTCGTTGCAGAATATGCCTAATAGTATTAACTCTTTTGCTAACAGCCAGTTATACGGTGTTGTAAACGGTCTTGGACTTGGCGGAGCTTTAAATACACTTCAGGCCATAGGAGGAGCTGTAGCTACCCCTATAAATAGTACTACAAACCTTATTTCTAGTCTCATGAATGCTAATTATGGATACAAGCCTCTCTCTATGAGTGGAGAACAAAGAGATTTATACGCTCGTCAAATGTCCTATAATATGGCTAGGCTAGGAGTTACAGTTGCAGATGGCGCGGCCACCGTAGCAGGTGGAGCTGCTGGTCTGTATGCCTTTAGTAAAGTAGCAAAGTCTACCGGTTATGCTCGAGCTTTTGGTATTACTACAGGAGTAGGTTTATTAGCCACAGGCGCTAAATGGGGAGCAGAAAAGCTGACAACAAACCCATGGATTGCAGCAATGAACCCGAATGCTAATATCGCCGGCATTCCTATAACAGGTCTAAATCCTAATATCTGGCATCCGTTTGATTACGCTAGAGAAGAGTTAGATGAGAATAAACAAATAAGTGATTATCTGTCGCAGGAAGCCTACAGATTTCTTTCCCCTAAAAAGGGTAGGAGCGCTGTAGGCATGGGCTTAGACAAGAAAGAGATTCACTCTTGGGCCCAAGGAGTAAGAGGTTGGGATTCTAAATTTCATATGAAGGACGATGACATTAGAAGGGTGTTAGCTACTTCTGTAGATAACGGTCTAATTAACAATGTCTCTAACCTAGATGACTTTGAAGACCAGTTTGGGCGGCAAGTAAAGTATATAAAAAATGCTTCTAAAATACTGAACAAGTCGTATGAAGAAGTAGCAGGAATGATTGGTGAATTTAAACGGGCAGGAATTGACCCCAACAATTTTGACCTAAAAGCAGCGGAGATTAAGTCTTACGCAGGACTTTTAGGGAAAAGTGTAGATGCGGTTTCTGACTACATGAAAAATGTAGCCAAAATGTATGTGCAAGGAACTACTATGAGTGGGAGTACTGCCTCTAACCAGTGGGCATTCAACGCTACTTTATTTAAGCATGGTTATGAGGATGCTGTTAATAACGGCGATACCGGGGTTAAAAACATTATTACAAACTCAGGCGGTCCTGAGGGAGCTTCCATCGCCGCAAGAAAAACTACTGAATCTGTGCTGAGCACTGGAAATTCTGCTGTTTTGCTAAAGTCGTTGGTTACCCCCGATCAAAACGGAAACTTTACTTTAGACAAAGCTAGACTATCCACACTCTATACAGCCTCAAAAGAAGGTAAATTAACCCCTGCGATGCTAACAGAGATGTCAAATAGTAATAGTTCCAATTGGTCTTCTTGGCAAATGCAGTCTTACCTAACTAAATATCAAAACCTATTTTTAGACCAGGATGAGAATACAGTAAACAAAACCCTAGGGCTGTTGATAAACACTAATAAAAATTCCGAATTGTATAAAACGGGTAATAACGAGAATTTACTTACTTCTATGTATGGATTAGATGCAGGCAGCGCCAAATTGCTAGAAACAGGAATGAATGCATATGAGAAGTATGGGCTGCGTACCACAGTAGAGACTACATCTAACCCTTACAAACAGTTAGCAACAGCTATTAGAGAGAACTGGGCTTATGACAGGTCTAAAGGTGGCTACTGGTCTTCAACTGCATGGATGGATGACCTAATGAGTAATACTGTTATAGGTATGTCTAACTCCTGGGAGGATAAGTTAACGGATGCTATGAATAGTAAATCTGGTATGCCTCCTCAAGTACTATCGGACATAACTCTACCGGAGTACATTGATTTATCTAAAAAGGGTATGGCTAAGGATACTGTCTTAAGAAGTCTACAAGCTGCAGATATAAACAACGAATTATATGATTATTTAAATAGATCCCACTTACTCAGCGGTAGCTTAAACTACACTTACGGCGGAAATAGTTACGCAACTAACAGAAAAAATGTAGTTCAAGGACACGAAGATTTCACCAAAGGTGTAAATAGCCAGTTGGCAAAAAATGTAGAAGAATTATTCTCTCGTGGTTATCAATCTTCTTTAGTAGAGTACGGTAAGACCACTCACGATGTCATTGTTTCAAATACCTCTGGAGCGGGCGGTAAAACAACAAGCTATGATAACTTCTTTAATGAAGCAGCAGTTAAATATGGTGTAAACGCAAATGTGCTTAAGGCAATGGCGCAAATAGAGTCTACAATGAATCCTAACAGTGTCAGTGAAAAGGGTGCTCTTGGCTTAATGCAGGTAATGCCTTTTCACGCTACCAATGGAGAGAACTTATTGGACCCTTACACTAATGTGATGAAGGGCTCTGAAATATTGTCTCGCAGTTTAAATGCGTATGGAGGTAACGCTGGATTAGCGGCAGCTGCATATAACGCCGGTAATGGCGGTCTAGCTAAAGCTTTTAGTAAGGCAGGGCTGGATATAAAGAGTCTTAGTAAGGAGGAGTTAGGCTCTTTTGACTTAACTAGAATTATGCAGTATTTACCAGGAGAAACTCAGCATCATATTAAGAAATATTACGATGCTTTAAGGGATTATAATGTTGGCGGCATTAATAGTGCTCCTGGGGCAACCGGAACAACTGTCATAGATGTCGCTAAAACTTTCAATGTCTCTGATTATAGTGTAGATAAGGATTTGATTAACTCTATTTCTTCCGCTATATCTCGTAATGATTCGTGGACAGAAAATATATCGTCTAAAGTAAAAGCTGACCTAATTAAATATAAGGATGAAGTTGGTTTTATTACTCGTAAAACGGAGGAGTTAACTAAACCTACATCTATTGATGTTGAAAGTCTTACGACTAATATAGATAACCTTCAAACTGTAGCAAATGATTTGGCTAAAAACGGCGTATCCAAAGCCTCAGACAATTTAGAAAGTGCCTTGTCTTATTTAAAAACCATGAAGGTTATGGACGTTAATAATTTATCTGATGTGGATATAACCAGGCAGATAGATAATCTAAATAAGGTTTTATCCTCATTTAAGGGTAATGTGAAAGAAGAGACCAAAAAGGTAATAACTGATGCTATTGATGTATTAAATTCACATAAGACTAAAATTACAACAGTTTATGACACTGTGGGCAAAGAGCAAGAAGTTAATAGTATTAGAGAGGGTATGGGAATAGGTATAGCGTCTGCGGAAAGGCTCCCACTCTCCGTTAATAATGTTGATCAAGCTAAATTCAGAGGGGATTTAAAAACAAACATTACGGACATAGGAACAAAACTAGCAGGTGCTTACAGTAGACCTTTAGGAACGGTATCTAGTGAAGAAATAGTAGATATACGAAGAAGTTACGCTGATTTAAACAGTAAATTTATAGACATTAAAAATAATACTGCAGCGGATACCCTACCTAATGCTACTAGTAATTTGATATTAAATACCGGTATTATGTACCAAGACAAGTTGAATGCGTTAGTCCAAAATAAAGTAAATGACATTGCTAGAAATGCTATGGAGAACGAGCCTGCTTTCTCCCCGGAGTCTTTAAATAATTATGCTGCTATGGATATAGATGAACAAATTAAATATGCCAATGATCTAAAGAAACTCTACTTAGAGTCATTAAACAAGGCGTCTAATGCAACAAAGGAAGACTATACTAAAAACATTGGTAGCTATCTAAAAGATGTAAATGACACTCAAACTAACTACCAAGAAAGCCTAAATACTGCGGTAAAAACAGGCAAGGCTCACCAGAAAGCATTGGAGAATGCAGAGCTACAAGATCTACCTAATTTAGATACTGATATAGCCAAAATGGATGTTACGTACCGTCTAAATAATGTGTTTGCTGGAGGCTCAGGAAGCGCAAAAGATAAAACTAATGCACAGCTTCAATTGGAATATATAGGGATATTAAAGAAGGCGCAAGAAGAAGGTAATTTTAATGTCTTAAAGGGATATACCCCTGAAAGAATGAAAGAAATAATTACCGCTGCTAACGATTCTAATGCCCCTGACTCAGTTAAACGTTTAATTGATAAATCACCCTCGATGCAAGTATATGTAAACACTCAAGATAAAATAGAGGTAGCTACAGCTACCCCTAAAAAGGTGGTTGCTCCTGAGGATGTTATAAACTCCGAAAGCGTCGAAGAACTGGTAATAAACGGTAAAGAGACACAGTTATTCAAGGATTTAAAAAGTAAGTTAATTAATAATAAGCTATCCATAGAAGATATGGATATGATTCACAGAAATGCGATGTCTTCCTCCCCGCAAGCTCAAGTATGGGCGGCTATAGACACTACTGCCTCCGCCTACGCAGAAAAGAAAAAAACAGTAAATTCTTGGTGGGTAGGTGCACCGGGCACTATTGGACTGCAAAATTACTATGAAAATAAGGACAGGCTTGAATATGTTAATGATACCCTCGATGCACAGAAACTACAAAAACAGTTAGACGACAGAAGTAATGTGCAGAAAATAGCCATATCTCCGGTGCAATTAGAGAAGTACTTCAAAGAAGGGGTTGCCCCAGAGGGAGTTGACCTACACACTCTGGCTACGACAGATATGACAAATCTCACTAAAATGGCTATAGAGGGCACTAAAAAACTTAAAAGTGAAGCACAGGTTGACCAAACTGCTTTACTCTCTAAACTAAATAAATGGGAACAGGAAGTAGGGGACAGTAAATTTGAAGGGGCCCCTAGACCTACAGAAGTTGTAAGAACCATGCTTTTAGAGGGGAGAAAGGGTTCCGAAATTGACAGGTATATTCAAAATAAAAGTAACGCTATATCCGCCGCCGGAGGTCCAAAAATAAGTCAGGCTGACTTAAGCTATTTTAGGAATTATACAGGATACACCGATAGCGAAGGCAGAGTAGTCCAGGGAAAGTACGGCGCCAATAAGCATCAAACACTTCCTGCAGAGGACAAGGCAATAAGCACATTAATAAGTAGAGGAGTGAATTTCAGCTCGGAAGAGCTAACAGAAAACGCTAGGATTGCAGCTATAGGCTCAGAAACTGTGGCAGGGTTAATAGGCGGAATGGCCGGTGTCTCCAATAAGGCGGAGTTGGCATTTAAGACGCGAGAGGAGTATGTCAGTGATGATGACGCTGTTGCTAAGAAGGATCTAAAAACCAAAAAAGATGCTTTTGACAGGGATATGACTGTTATGCAAAAGAGTCTAACAGAGCTTCCTACATCGGGGATAAGCAAAGAAGCGTTAGTAGACACTATTATTAAAAATGAAATGAATGTAGTAAAGAGTTTTGGTGATTTGGTTATGCCGGAGTCTAAAAAAGCTGAAGTACAGAAGGCTATTTCAGATATGATTGTTACTCAGGCAGTCCAACAGCTAACTCAGCTAGACTCCTCCAAGTTAAATGAACAAGATAAAGCTATGTACGACGCTGCTATGCAAGAATTTGAAGCGGCGAAGAAGTCAGGGACAACCACTGAAGAAGGAGTTCGTCACTTAGTTCAAGGACAGATGAACGTGGAGGAAATTACTAAGAAATTAACAGGCATCGTCGGCGACTCTACTAAAGCTTTGACCGATACAAATAGGGCAACTGAATTACATGCAGCTGCTATGAATGATTATTATGACTTAGTATCAAGTGAGCTCGTTAAGACACAAGAAACTACCGAAAAACTACGTTCTGAAGTAGCTAAGCTTAGTGCTATAGACAGATTCTTGAGTTCAATAGGGTTATAGAATATTTACATACCCATTTTATAGATGGGTATGTAAATGGGAGGTGAATTTGGTATTATGTCATTAGAACATTATGAAGAAGCAATACGAGGGGAGTCTATAGAAGAAATTAACAATAGTGTCATATATATCGCCGAGGCTGTAAAGACTATTGCTAAGTTATATGATACGTTAATTCTATACTCAGGAGTAACGTTACTAACGTCAGACTTTATTTTAGACGCTGGTGATACAGGAATGAATAGATTTGAACTCTTAACTCCAGCTAAAAAATGTTCCTTAGATGTGGAGGGAAAAACATTTACGTATTGTACAGGATTAGACATCTGTAAGCTGTATAAGGACACCGTAGATGCATTAGTCTTAGCTAAAAAGAGGACTATGGAGGATTACGCTTTAGCTGACTACATGACTATGAAAGAACTATGTGACTAGGAGGGCATATAATTGTGGCTAATTTATTTAACGACATAGATATTGTTGTAGATAGAGAGAATAATAACTTTAATGACTGTATTATTGATATAAATACAGCCCTCACAGATTTAGACTTTGTTAATAACTTTGCTAATTATTTTTTGATAAATAATATAGTATCCTCCGTAAGGACTATAATTAAAGGAGATGAGAGCAGTGGCTAAGGCGGAGGTCAAAGTAAATTCAACCTTAAACGTCAGAAAATATCCTTCCACTACCTCCACCATTTTAGGTAAGTTAGCTAACGGCGCTATCGTGGATGTATTGGAAGCGGTGCCAGGAAGTAACTGTGGCTCTTCCTGGGGGAGAATTAACTACAAAGGAGGGAATGGGTATATATGTCTAGACTATGTTTTAGAGGTAGATGAGGATGAAGATGCTTCGGATGAAATCACAGACCCTAGTGTATTTATTCCTGACTCTCCTGCGGCAATTACAACCACCGGGTCTCCAGCTACTACTATTGACTACAATGGATACGCCGTAGAGGGAGGATATGTTTCTAGTAGGTCATCATATAGCAATAGTGTGTTGAGTACTTATTTATCCTCAGGGTATTCTAAAGCTAAGATGTCTATAGCCACCGTCGTTTTAGGAGTGTTAGTTAATTATCATTTCGCATTCCTAGTGGGGCCATCCGCAATGACAGAAGACCTAAATAATATGGTTACACCCATAAAAACCGGAGGGGGATTTTTTATTCAGAGGGGAGGTCCAGGGTTATCTCGTTTAACATTAAGCGGCGCTTTTCTTGATTATAAGGGTGTTGACGAGCGGAGAAATTTCCTAGAGGGGTATTACAGAAAATATTTGGTGGATAAGGTTAACGCCTTTCATGACTATTTTAATGAATCTAAATTAACTATCGAGCTGATGGGGTTTAAATACCACTGTATACTAACTGACTTACAGTTAAGTCAAACCCCTGAATCCTTATTCACTTTTAGATACAATATGAGCTTACTAGTATTGAACACGGAAATAATGGGCACACTCAGAAAACCGGATAAACAATCCCTTTTAAGTGGTAATAGTATTGTTATTGATAGAATGAAGCATAACTCCACTAGCTGGTGGTCTGCTTCAGATGATGAGAGAACCCTTTTAGTTAATGAAAACCGTTTACTAGGCGCTTCTATTGGAGCTTTGTATAATTCCCGCACGGGTGTATGGGATTACAGCGGGGTGACTATAAGTGGCTCAGTACCGCCGATAATGTCGAGTTTATAATTTGAAGGAAGTGAGTAGATAATGGCGTTAGTGCTCGAAGGAAACTCCGGGTTTGTAATATTCTTTGATAACCAACATGTACAGCGTTTTGTCAACTCTTTTAGCGTTGACGTTGCCGTAAACGGAAGTCCCTCCCAGGCGGTAATAAATATGTTGTACTGCCCTGCATTTTTAAAGATAGAATATCTAACTGATGTAAAGATATTCATAAAGAATATATTCAGCGGTAAATATCAAATGGTGTTTGAAGGTCAAATTCACAGTAGAACAATGTCCATCTCCGCTGAAAGTAAATCCATAACCTTTTCTGCTACAGATTATATGTACTGGTTAAATAAGGTGCCGGTACCTATACTATTTGATGCTAGTCAGAGTGTTGACCCTTTGGTTACTTTTCAGTGGCTTGCTAAAGGGATAAATTACGCTCAGGTAGACCAGATTTTAACAGCAGGTCAAACTGTTGTTGCCGGTATGGACTTTGCCACGTCTATAGACGTTCTTTTTAGTAAGATAGATAGAGCTATGAACACCCAGTCAGGAGAAAGTAGCACGGATAGTAATTCTATTTACCAATGGGTAAATATGAGAAGTAAAATAAAGGTAGTTTCAGACTATGACGCTGCTCTAAGAGAAAATGATATGATAGATATTGCTAATCAGGGAGCTATTATAGATAATATGTACTCATTCATCAGTGGTATTGCCAGACAATTAGGTCATGAGTTTTATCAAGATATAGACGGTATTATTAAAATAAAAGAACCCTACTGGGAAGAAAGCATACTAGCTCCTTTCGTAATTGACCCAATACTTATGACAGATTTCAACGAGTCTTCTAACTGGGACCAAAAATGTACTAGGGTCTTGGTAACAGGCGGGGTTGAGCATATTCTTAAGGCATTGCCTTCTACTAATCAGCAACTGCAGCAATTAACTCCCGCTGGGGTATACGTAGGAGGCAGCAACAATGAAGAAGGGCTATTTATTACCACCAACCAGACCTTCATACCTGGAGCAACCGCAAAAGATGCTGGCTTTAGTCAAGGTGCTAAGAATGAATCCAAGCTAGCAAGTTGGGGAACTAGAGCGTCTATAGCTAAAAATGCTTTAGCTGTTGATATTCAGGAGTCCCCCTATGTATGGGGAGGGGAGTCCGTAGGTGGTGTAGACTGTAGTGGTTTCGTCTATTGGGTATATAATCAGGCCGGTTTTAATGTAGCAAGATTAACATCGCAAGGATACTACGGGATAGCTAAAAAAATAGGGCCTAGAGATGTGCAAATAGGTGATTTAGGATTTTCACATTTTGACTCTACAGGGCCAGGACATGTTGGGGTATACTGTGGAGTGGCAGAAGGCTTTCACCAATGGGCACACGCCGCTAACTCTAAAAGGGGTGTGGTAATAGATAAGATATTAGCCGTTAATGGCAGTGAACATGCGTCACTGTGGCAATCTTTTGGCGATTTATGTGGAGCTAATAGTGAGGGATACACAGGAGAAGGAACTCTCTCTCCACCGACAGGTAGTGTCTACAAACCTTTAGCGGAATTAACAGATACAGAGAAAAAGTATGGTATTAGCTTACACGAGACCACTCAACCGCTAATAAGGGTAGGAACTTCTACTACGGCAACGTATCAGGAAAAAGCCTTTAGTCAGCTACAAGGTTACACTAAATACCTGTACCACGCTATTAACGCTGGCTCCGTATCTGGTTCTATAACCTTATTAGCTTCTCCGTGGTTTAGACCTGGATTTAACGTCTGGTTTGACCCTCTGGGGATGTCTAGAGTGTATTATGTTAATGTAGTTAGACATTCTGGAGGACCGGACGGTGTTTCCACCTCACTTGGAGTACTTTATGGAAGGTCTGAAGCAGAATACGCAGCTAATTACAAAGGTAATTTAAACCCTCTTAACCCGCTAATAGCGAGGAATAATGTTACTACTTCCGACTATAAAGGAAAATCTATTACTCCGGCGGATATGGCTAACTTTAAAACCTACGTAAATAAAGTGCACACCGCTTGTGGCAATAATGGAGCGGTAATAGCACATAATAGCCCTTTTAAAGAATGGTATGGATTTGATTATATTAGAAGTAACACAAATTTTCTAAATAGGTGGGACAGTGAATTTAATTTATTAGAATTATATTGTATAATTAACGCACGGTATAAGAACTCAGAAGGGAAAACGGTACATAACATAGACTTCTATAAAAAATCCCCTTTAGTAGGAGGGCTGAATCCGCTGGTAGGAGAAGACCGATCAATCTCCTCTTTCGCTCGGGTAGCTATAGAGTGGGATATGGCTAATATTACAACGCCTAGGGTTATACATGACCGAGCGGTAAATTTAATAAATATAATAACTGAAGCGGAGAAAGAAGTAGAAATTAAATATGTAAAAGTACCGAGAAGGTAGGTAAATATGGCGGGTATAAATTTCACAGATATGAAATATACTGCGTACAATCAAGTTTCCAAATTTAAGGGTAGGATGATTTCTAATATTGAAGTATGTAGAATTGATGAAGTTGATATAGTTAATAAAACTGTGTCGGCTTATTTTTTTGACAGTGGCCTATTAAAAAGAAATATCCCTTATTCTTACCCTTTTTATAATAATGGCTACGGGATTATTTTTGCTCCTAGTAAAGGGGCGTTAGCGATTGCTGCGTGGGATTCATTTAAAAGGCCAGTAATATTGTCTTTCGTAGCTCCTTCCACAGTAGATAGTGATGGAAATAATACATGTAACATACCTCAATTGGGGCACACTGGATTACCGGACTTACTAGAAGGCGAAATCCTTTTAGAAGGAATAGGTAAGAGCTTTATAAAATTAGATAAGTTAGGGGGCTTATTACTCTCGTCCTCGATATTTTCTCACATCAAGTTAAATGAAAATGGGGACTACGAATTAGACGTAGAAAATGCTATAATTAATGTTAATGGCACAGCGGAAGAGAATTATCTAGAGGAGTACACTGTCTCTACTAAAATAGTTAAGGGTAAGCATAATTATTCTTCTGTCCAATATCCTTCATCTAGTTTAGAATTAGTGTATAGGGTATCTATACTAGAAAATGATAAAGAAAACGGGTTTTTTGGAATAGGAAGCGACGGAAATGTTTACCTATCCGGGGATGTAATTAAAGGAGGAGAAGTTAAAAATGGCACCGCCAAAAGAGCACGACATAGAGCGGGAGAGGGAACTGATAGTAGCCGCTCAAAGAGGAGACATGGCCGCAAGAAAGCAACTACATAAAGTATACAAACGTATGCTGGATAATATAGTTTACCAACAGTTTCGTATCTCCACCCAGCCCACAATAGCCATTAGGATGGAAGCAGAGGAGTTATTAGATCAATTTATAGATAAATGGAATCCAGCGATGAATAATAAGCCTATAACTTATTTTCACGGCAACATAAAAGATAAGTTACAGCGATATATAAATGATAATGCTAACCCAGTTAGAATAACCGAGCAGTATGCATTCAAAATAGGTAAGTATAAAAATGCGGTGGATGAATTAACTCAGTCTTTAGAGCGTCACCCTACAGACATTGAAATTCACCGTCAATTAAAGAAAGTGCACCCTACTTATGAGTGGAACTTGAAGGATGTCACTCGACTAAAGAAGGAAATAAGAACAACTACTTTAGCCACTAGCTCTATTGGTAGGCAGGAAGATAGCGGTTTCCTCGTAGGCGACGTAGCTTTCTCAGAGGGTTCAGATGACCCTATGCAGGATTACTTATTTCAGGTAAAACTTCGGGAAACTATGGCGAAAGTTAATGACCTCCCTGAACCTAAAAAGACTATACTACTTCATTCTTTTGGGCTGAACGGTTATGCTAAGTTGAGTTTAAGGGAGTTAGCAACTAAGTTGGGGATAAATAAATACAGGGTGCAGACGTGCCTAGATGAAGCAAAAGCAGCTTTGACTAATACATCATCTGTCACGGGGATGAGCGATCTAAATGGAAAATGCTAACTTTTTAGAAGAGGAGATTACTGCTGCTAAAAAGAGGATAAAGAGAATAAATTACTTGCAGAACAAAAGAAAAATGCAGGATATAACCCACTTAAGTACTTTATATGCTAAAGAAAAAGAAATACAGGAATTTATAATATACTTAAAGGGTCTTGTAAGTAAGGGTAATATCTCTGTATTACCTGTATTTTATGAGTTTATCACTAGCATAAATAAGGAACTGTCCCTCCGCCCCAGTGACCCTTATTTTTTTGATTATAAACTGAACGACGCATTAAGATTATACGAAAATAAGCTTAAGTTAATGACTGCTTTTAAAGAGAAAGGAGAAGAGATGATATTAAATGGATGAGCTAAAATTACTGCATACTTGTGACCACTTAATAACTACCAGCAGCTTACAGTTTCAAGAATTACATATGCTAAAAAGTGGTGCTAATATAGATATGATATACACTACCTCACCAGGTACAGGTGAGGTTACCTATATACAAAATGTAAAGAAGATCATAAATATATATTCAGTGAGAGATAGTATATTTATTTCTCCAGAGATATATAATCTATCCAGCAACGCTATAGTTTGGTCTGGAGCATCTCTTCTTACAGTCAATACAAGCGGACCATACAGAGTACCTGGCGTTGGCGAGGAACTAATTATTCAAATACAGTACACTTTAACCACGGCTGTAAGTTATATAGGGGAACCAGTCAACTGCCCAAGATGTTACGGTAATAACTGGTATATAGCTGCTTTCCCTGATGGAGGTTCTCCTTCCGCAGTGTCCGGTTCATTAAAGGTAGCTCAAGAGTTTTTAAAGCAGCTACTAACTGTTCCAAATACGGATAAAATTGATAGTGGTTTCGGAGAAGGTTTAATGGTAGAAACAGGAGTTCTCTACATTGACTCGGCGCTAGAGGAGCATATATCCTCATCAGTCACTAACGCAGGTATAAAGTGTAAAGAGAAACAGCTTTTAGACAGTAATAGAAGCACGAATGAGTTGCTGGATTCAGTGTCTGTCACAGATATACAAGTAGATGATGTAAATAGCGGAGTGTATGTATTTATAACCTTAATAACTGTAGAGGGAAAGCAGGTAGCCCTTAACTTTAAACTCTAGTAAAGGATGTGATTTCAGTGGCATTAACAGATTTTGAAGAATCTATAAAAACATATATGAGGCTAAAAATAGCTGAAGAGTACCCGGAGTTATTTACAGAGTCAGGTACGGTAATATCTGACCTATTTATAAATCCTATGGTTTCCGTATTGAAGCCGGTCATGAATAAACTAAATAGGGTGGATTTGACGCAAGACTTGACGAATGCTGATTTAATGACTACGGAAGAGCTTGATAGAATAGGTTACAATAACTACGGAATTCCGAGAATGGGCGGTGTTAAGGCCTCTAATTATGTATATGTGGAGATGGCAGGACAGTATGTCAGCAGCTCAGAAGAAGATGAAATAAACCCTGTTATCATTGGACCCATAACTGCCTCACGAAGCAGCGACGGGCTACGCTATTCTAGTAACACAACAACACTGATAAAAATATCAGATAAAACGGCAATAGGCATTAGTGGTACGGTTGTTCCTGGTTATGCTGCAGATTACTTAAACCCTGTGACCTTAAATTATGAGTTTCCTGTTTTTGTAGAAGCTGAAGCTGAGGGCGCTACATATAATGCCTCTGCAGGAGATATAAATGTCCTGATAACAAATTATCCATTACTTACCGGGACAATATTCAACACCCAACCTTTTAGCAATGGTATTTCTTCAGAATCTAATGCTGCCTACGCCGATAGAATAAAGTCGGGGTTTGCGTCGCGTCAATTGGGTTCTGATAATGGCTATAGGTATTATGTAAAAAATACTTTTAAGGACGCTACTGACGCACTTGTCGTAGGGTATAAAGATACTCTCATGCAGCGGGATAAAATCATTGTACGGTCTAACGGAGTATTTAATGAGTTACATATAGGAGGAAAAGTAGATATTTACGTAAAAGGAGAGACATATGATACTATCTCTCAATCAACATATGTAAGCTCTGATACAATAAGAGTGAGTAACCCCCCATTGTTAAGCGATGTGTATATTAAAGTAACTAATATTACCAATCCAGATAATATAGGACTTACATGTGAAGTTATTTATGAATATCCTGAGACTAAATTAGGCTTTATAGACATAAAAGTAGTAGCAGGTCCAGGAGGAGTAGTACCAGTAGTAGGCGACGAGATCACTATTGAATACCAAGCCTATTTAGGTGGAATCTACGGTAATTTTATGTGGGTGTCTCAGACGTTATTTTATAATAGTAATATGTTACGTATTCTAAATACTCCTTTTGGTGAAATAGTAGGCATAGCAAACGAAACAACAGAAGATACCTTAGAAATTCTGACAGGTGCATTTACCGAAAACTTAACCTTACCTATCGTAGAGAAAGGTACCCTCGGAGCTCAATCTGGTGCCGCTAACACTGTAGTTTTACCGACCGCGCAAGCACTTCCTATAGCTAATTATTATGTTAACCACACAATAGAGATAACAGGTGGAACAGGCGTAGGTCAGAAAAAGACTATTTTAAGTTACAATAAAGATACACTTGTATGTGGTCTAGACTCTGACTGGACTGTTACCCCTAATACCTCATCTACTTACGAGATATACGCCTTAACATCCCCCTTAGCTAATAGTGCGAATGAACCAGCAAATATTGTAATTGATATGGATGTTTTGCAGGATGGTCAGCTCTTCTTCTCGCAAGGGGACCTACTGACTTTGACTTACACATACAATAAATTAGCTAATGATATACAAAAAGATTTAAGTGGTAAAGAAAAGAGAATTATTACCACTGATGTATTAATATTAGAGGCAAGTAAGAAATACATATATATAGCTGTACAGATGAAGTGTAAAAAAGGCAGAACCTTAACAACTATAGAAAAGTTAGCAGTTCAGGGCATTATTGAAAGAATATTAAGCACTGCCGGATTCAACAGTGAGTTACAGTTATCCGACATTATAAGCAACTTATATAAGGACAGCGACGTAAGTAGCTTCATGGATTTTTTATCTTTTCCTTGTGTATTTTTTTCTTCTGCTTCTGTATTAGACATGACAGATGCTGAATTACTTGCCTTGCAGGGTGAAGAATATTACAACGATATAATAACCCTGACAGGACCGGAAACACCTATTTTAGGAAGATTAGCACTAAAAGCACTTTAAGTGTGTGAAAAGGTGGAATTTACACTATGTCGGATATAAAAAATAAACAAGTAGTTAGTAATTTAATGACTCTCTTGCCTAGCGTATATAGAGACTTTATATATGATGATAATTTTATAAAACTACTTTTAGACACCTATGTAGATGTTGCGGGATTTGTTGGTAGGTATGCACAATCTATATATGACAACACCAGTATTAACACTGCAGAGTATTTTAGAAATTTAGAGTTTGCTACGTTGACACTAAAAGATTCTTTATACGACGTGAATAAAGTTGCCATTGCTTTTTATCAGGCCGGCATAGGCAATTGGTATGCCTCAGAAACGCCCCTAAAGGATAAGGTAGGCTTCTTAGATAGTCTTGGATTATACGAAACACTAAGCGTGCAAAGGGAGTGGGATGTAAACAGCAATTATGTTATTTCTCTAAAAATAGCTAGGGACTTCAACCAATATTTAGGATACTACGATAACTTAAAAGACTACGTGGTTAAAGACAATAAGTTATTTTTGTTCAATGACTTAGCTAAGCTTCCTCAAACACCAGGAGGGGAGAAGACAGTATTACTAACGGATATATTTATTGACGTAAATAAAATAGAAAATCGTTGGGGGACTTTACTAGGTAATCTTAAACCTAACTTTATTTCCCCCGCTAAGTATGCTCAGACGATTAGCGGAACAATAAACTCACTTAATGAAGGATTAACGATAAAACTTCTGAGGGAGGTTATCGCTAATATAACGGAACCCTCGGTAAACTTCTTCGATAAGTATTCTACTAATCTGCCTGTAAGGTATAAATACGACGATTTTATAAATAGTGAGGGTACGCTAGGGGAACTAAGATTGGGAGAATTTGATTTTATTGCTGAGTTGCCTGCCTCTCTTTTTGGGACTGCTGAAATAAGGCAATATATCATACAGGTACTAAATCTTATGAAACCGGCGTATACTAATTTTAGTATTTATGGCTTAACTCAGTATGAAGAGGAAGGGTTTAAGGATAAGTATTCTGGGGCTGTAGAAGTAATAGATAGCACTCTTTTTAGTAAGGGCGAAGGGGAGCTTAAATTTGGGGTTACTCCTCCCTCTTCTGGGCTACTATTAAATATATCACCGCTAAATACTTCCATTTTATTTAATCCAGTCAGTAGGGTAGAAAGTAATACGGGAATACTAAATCCTATAAAGTCGGTGAATGAATCACGTTACCAAACTGTATTATCCTCTTATGCTACTTCACTCGATAGAATATTAACGGAAACTAGAATATTGCCCTTGCCCTCGTCTTTAAGTATTCTCTCTGCTGTAAGTGAGGAGCATAAATTTGGTGTGGAATTAGATACCTTACTAAAATTAAACTCCTCTATACTAAACAGCTCTCTTTTAGGAGTAGCCACCAGAATAAACAGAGAGGCAAAGTCGTTCTTTCAGGGAGTTAAAATATTAGAGGAAAATAAGTATCCACAAACTACAACTAGTCATGCTATAATAATTAACAGAGATAATGAAGAGGAAGGGTTTAAGGATAAGTATTCTGGGGCTGTAGAAGTAATAGATAGCACTCTTTTTAGTAAGGGCGAAGGGGAGCTTAAATTTGGGGTTACTCCTCCCTCTTCTGGGCTACTATTAAATATATCACCGCTAAATACTTCCATTTTATTTAATCCAGTCAGTAGGGTAGAAAGTAATACGGGAATACTAAATCCTATAAAGTCGGTGAATGAATCACGTTACCAAACTGTATTATCCTCTTATGCTACTTCCCTCGATAGAATATTAACGGAAACTAAAATATTGCCCTTGCCCTCGTCTTTAAGTATTCTCTCTGCTGTAAGTGAGGAGCGTAAATTTGGTGTAACCATTGAGGGAGCACTAATATTAAATAGTTCTCCACTAAATAGCTCGTTATTGGTTCCTACGACGGTTAAAGAGCTAGGAGGCGCTATAATATTAACTAGAGTATCTGATGGGTATGAAACAATTATTACATTCTAAGGAGGAAAAATAAATACATGCCTATATATGAAGAAATTTTAAAGGACCAAAAACAACCACAAGGTGAAATAACCTTTATTCTACATAAAGGCGGAGAATTTAACAGCGAAACACAACAGCTTGAAAACGCTGAAATAATCTCTACTAAAAAAGAGCATAACCTAATCGTAGACAATGCTTCTACCCTTATGGCGAGGAGAATGTATCCAGGGGATGCGTTGGTAAATGGTATGCAATATCTGGCTGTAGGAACAGGAGTAGGAACCGGAACGACACAAGCTCCGCAAACTGAAAATATTACCACAGCCGCGTTGAGGGCGGAATTAGCTAGGAAGGTGTTTGCTTCAACCTCTTATTTGGACGCTAATAGTGCCCCTGTGGTTGGTCCTACAGGGAAAATTCAGTTAACCACCACCTTTTTAGAAGCCGAAGCAAACGGCGCAATTGTGGAGATGGGTTTATTTGGCGGAAACGCAACTGCTTCAGCAAATTCTGGTTACCTGTTTAACTACAAAGTATTTCCAGTAATTAACAAAGACAACACTGTTAGATTAACAGTAATATGGAATTTAACATTCTAGAAAGGAGGGAATAAATAAATGTCTGTCTATACTCCGACCTATACCAGACCGGTTAAGGGTGCGTTTAATGCGGATAAAAACTTCATCGCCGTGCGTGCGGGCTCAGACGCCTTTCTTTTAGAAGATGAATTAAACGAGATGCAGTGGCTTCAATCTAATGCTAAAGCGGAGGTTGTAAGACAAATGGCACATTCTGGGGTATTATCCTTAGGTGCTATTACTTATGGCTCTTCTACTCTACTAAACGCTATAAAGGTAGCTAAGTTTAACGCCGTTATTAATGGACATGTTATTGTTATTGACCAAAATGAAGGTGAAGCGGCAGGAAGTAATAAAATAACCATGCCCAACCCTCCAGGGTTTGCCGACACAAACTTGGCAATACCTGGTAAAAGAGATGACTTTGTATTTCTAGAGGCTTGGCTTGAAGAAATTATTCCAGGTACTACGGTAGCAGCTAATAAAGTATATAAATACGGAGGAGAAACCTCTGGTGTAATGCCTGTGGATGACAGAGTTGACGCAGCTGGTAATTTACGTACAGATGGTAGGATTAACGCGGAAACTTCCCGTTATGTTCAACTTCGTTGGAGAATTCGCACTGTTGCTGGCGTTGATTTTAGTTTGTATCCTGAAGGACTGCATAGCGGTAATACCGCAATTACTGGTATGGGCGGAAGTCTTACTCAAGTAGCAGGAAAGACGTTTCAACAATATAATGCAGGTGCGCGGCAATTTGCATTTACCGACGTAGGACTGTACATTGCAGGTAATGGTTCTACTGAAGACAAAAATGCCCTTAAAACCGTTGATGGGTATACATTTGCAATTCCCCTCTTCATGGCTAAAAGAAGGAACGATAGTGGGTATAGTGCGTTAAATCCTCATGGGGCGATAAATCATGTTACTTATGGGTACAATACAGTAACTATCACTATGATTAAAGGTTTAACCTATGATATGACCCTCAGCACTACTGCTGGGCTTGAAGTAGGTAAAGAGTACTATATTACTGGAACTTCTGTCCACTGGGTTAAGATAGTTAGTATTGTAAACGAAACTGTTGCTAGAGTAGTGTATAATTCTACTGGAACGGCTATAGAAACAATATTCGGTATATCTTCAACAAACAATGTATTTAGAAGTAAATCTGACAGGAATGACGATAAATACGCAAATATAATTTCCGATATAATTGACCTTAGACATAAGGTTCCCTTTTCAATAAACAACGAATCAATAATGGAAGAGAATTTTTTTAGTCTATTACGCAGTGAGTTACTAACAAAAGAACCGAAAAAAATGGTTAGGATAGTTCACGGTCTGCCTAAGACTACGATTGACGCAAACCATATGTTTTATGCTTCACTGGACGGAACAACTGTCGCTGAGGTAGGCGGTGCCTTAACTTTAGGGACAGGGAATTTTAGCTCTATGCCCACGGGGTTAGGTTATAAATTTGGTGGTGCTAGTCAAACATCTGTTAGTATCTCTGGATTGTCCGCAAGTGAAGGGACTATTGATGCTTGGGTCAACCTAAATGATTTTGTTCAAGGTACTGAGAACAGAGGAATAGTAGGACTTATAGATAGTTCCAATATCAGATTTGCGGCTGTCTATATCAGCAGTGTTGGAGCCTTAACACTGATAACATGTAACCCAGATGGAACTAACTTTGTAACAACCGCCTTCACAGGGATTACAACTAATTATAAAAATTTTATCCATATTCGTGGAACGTGGAGTACATCAGCTGGTAAAGTATCCCTATTCGTAAACGGCATCCTTGTTAAAGAAACGTCAGGATATTCTTCAGTAGGATTAAGTACTCCTACTAAAGTTATTGTGGGCGCTTACGCTTCTCCTCCCCCTACTACAATTGGGTATAAGTACACCGGCTCCATAGCTGATGTTTCTGTATCTAACATCGACAGAGGCACAAACTTTGCCACTTTACCTTACGATTTTACCGTTGGCGAAGCTGTTATTATGCAGTCATTTAATACTCAAAGATTGATACAGTCCGACGCTTTAACTGTTCAATTTTCTCGTGCCTTTGCTGACCCTGTAAATGGCCCTGCATCCGACAGATGTATTACTGTGACAAAAGGCGCAGGAAAGACAAATAACGCAATATGGGAAGCAACAGATACTATTGAGGTTAGAGGGCTATGCGGGGAAATAGTTTCGGGGGTTGTTGATACCGATACTATTGTAACCACTATTATTGAAAGTATAACTACTCTTTCATATCCGCAGGTGATTAAGGTTAGTTCCGTAACAGGAATTGCAGTTGATGATCAGCTTAAAGCTATCAAAACGGATTTAAGCCAATCACGTACTTTAGTTGTATCGGCTGTCGATGCAACGGCTAATACCATAACGGTAACGGACGGTGGGGGAACATTAACTTTCCTAAATACGACCACCACTCCTTATTTGTACGAAATAACAGCTTCTTCGTCCTCTCCGACAGTAAAGTACTCACATGAAGGAGTTTTAGGAGATGTACCAGGTACATGGGCCACTTTAGGAACTAATAAAGCTGTATTTACTATAGGGGATTTAACCGCTGTAGCTAACTTCCTTGACCATAATGTTCAGCTAGAATATAGCTTAATCATCCCTCCCGGTAATGGTGGTGTTCCGGAAGTGCTGTCCGAGACATTAGGTGGGACAGTAAAGAATAGAAAGCTAATACCTGGTACAATTGCAGTAAGGGATGATTTTGTTGCTAAAGTGGGTGGCAGTACAGTAGCATGTCCTAATGCTATTCAATCTAAGGCCATAACCTACAGCACTTTTAGTGCTACAGACAGACCGCAAGATTTTACTGATGAGTTAACTACACTTCACTATGGGAACTTAATCGGGTTGGACGGATTTATGTACACTTATTCTATAGGTGGAAGCGAGGATACTGGAAACGCTGGTAAATCTGCCGCTATAATGGTTACAGTAGACCTCATACGTGAGTTTGAAGATAAGTATGGAACAATTAAGGCACTGAATAAAGTTCAGTGGGTTAAAGATAACATAGGAAATATCGTGTGTAACGTATGGGGGTTTGGAAGTTCAGTAGGTGGAAATAAAATTTCATTGCATAGGTGGGGCGTTAGCAATCTCAATTGGGGAATCGTTAACGGCAACCATACTAATAGTGTAGTCACTAAATTTAATTCCAATTCGGCTAGCGATTATGTCCCTTATATTAGCCCCACAGGTACATGTTATTTTCTCATTTTTGCAGAACCTTCAGATGCTACAACACCGTCTATAATTAATATTGACTACATTAATGTTGATTTTGGATTAAAAGTAGCTACAGGGTACGATATGCTCGTACCTGAAAACCCCAGAAGAGACGATGGGTTAGCAGGTGTACTACAAGTAAGGAAAGAAACTAAGGAAATACAGTCGTATTTCCCGCTTACCGATACAGACCAAGTAGCTACCTGGGGAAATTATATTCCGATTCAATCACTAAGTACTAATGCTACCGGAAAGATTCTGGCTGTGAGTAAATTCTTATATGTAACAACGTCGGGGACGGGTGGAATAAACACCTCAGTAGCGGAAGTTTTTAAAGCATTGTTAAAGAATTTTAAATTACCGTCAGCATGGCCTATTTATATGTTTGACGGCAGCTCTGTAAAACTTACTCCAATAGTAACACCATCCGGTTCGGATACTTCATTTAAATTTGTACCTATAGTATCGAATTATACCAATAGCCTAAATAGGATGACCGGGGCGGAAGGAACTACTGTTCCGACATTTTACGGTGAGGATTTAAGCAAAGTACAAAATAAAGTTGTACTATACCCTGTCTTAGTAGTTATAAACAGTAAATTAATTCTCAGAGTCGCCATCATTTCTACTAGTTCCGTTAATATTAGTAGCACTGGCAGTGATTCAACTCAGACGTACATGGACTTCGATGTAAGCGGAAGAATACTAATTAAATAAAGGAGGTTAGATTATGCAGGTATATATAGATGCTTTTACTAATAAAGTCTCGCCAAACGGCATTTACAGCATTAACCTCCCTGATTCTTTCTCCTTATCTAAAAAGATAGTGGGGGAAGACGGGGAAATAAAAACAGTAGCTTTCACTGAAAACCCTTATATTTTTACTGCTGAAGAAGTAGCTCAGGCTAAGTTTGAGCAAATAGCGAGTGACTATGGTTTTGTTAATGCGTATGCGGATGAGTTCGTGTCCGAAGAAGATATCAATATTTTAGCAGAAGGGCACTCTGCAAATACAGGGGTTAAAGTTTTAGAATTACTTCCAAATGGTCAATGCCAGACTAATACATTAGCCATCGGAGAAAACGCGAAAACCTTTACTCTATATCTTGAAGCTGATTCTAACGTAGCTGTTAGCATTTCCGGGGATGATGGGGCCAACTTTTCCTTGTTTGAAAATAACGTGGCTGTACTGAGGGAATTGTCGTCAGAAGTTATCTTAAAGTTTGAAGAGACCTCTGGGAAGAAAGCGAATATTAATGCCTATTGTATTATGTTTAATTAGGAGGAAAAGAGTAAATGGGAGTAAAAATTCAGCGTAACTTGGATTTAGCGGATTTTAAAGCGAGCAGGTTAAAGGAACTAAACCAAACTTGTCAGGAAGAAATTGAAAAAGGCATAACCTCCGATGTTAATGGCCACACATACCGGTTTAACAGGGAAGAGGATCAGACTAATTTCTCGCAAAAGTTTTTAGACATTCTAAATGATTCTGCTCCTGGAACTATTCTTTGGAAGACTGAAGATGCGGGTATTCTTCCTCTAACTCACGAAGAATTTAGAACTGTTTTTAGGGAGTTAGGTAGAAATAAAGAAGCTCTAATAGCCAAATATTGGACATTGAAAATAGGCATATTAAATGCAACCACCGTAGACGCTGTAAGAAGCTTGGTATGGTAATATGTTACTTCCCGGTGATATAATTTGCGTAAAGGGTACCTCACTTATTAGCAAGCTAATTAAGAGGGCTACTAAAAGTGAGTACTCTCACTGTGCTATTGTCGTTTCTACTGAGCCCTGTAAGATAGTGGAAATTGATTACAAATACCACCTAAAAGTGAATGATATACACTACACTTATTATGATGTCTTTAGGTGTGAAAATATTTCAAACACTCAGATAGATACAATTAGAAACTATCTGACGACTTCCTTGGGTGCTCAATATGATTTCCTGCAATTATTCACTCAGTGGCTAAACATTTTAGTTAAAGCATTCCCTATTGTTAATTCTCCAATACGTTTCTTATGTAGTGAGGTTATTGATAGGGCGTATCAAAAAGCAGGTATAGACTTATTACCCGAAGCAGTAGAAGGAAATGTAACTCCGGCTGATTTATCCTGTAGTAAGTTACTATTTAGAGTGAGGGAGGTGGACAACACCATATGACAAGTATTTTTACCCCAAATTATGAGGAGAGATTTGTACCACCTGGTACAGGAATTAGGTATAATAAAGGTGTCTCACCTTTAGTGATAAAAGGAGTAGTGTGGCATTGGACAGCCAATATAGCTAAAGGGGCAGATGCAGAAGCTCATTTTAAATATTGGAGAACCCCTACAACTCAATATGGAGCGCACTACGTCGTTGACGATAAAAAAATCATACACGTTGTACCCGACAATGAAGTTGTGTGGCACGCTGGTCCAGCAGCCTCATATACATCTTTTATAAAGAATAAGTTCCCCAAAGGAGCTAATAGTTCTTGTATAGGAGTAGAGATGTGCGTTAATAGTGACGGAGAGTGGGCTAAGACGTATATAAATGCAGTCAATTTAGGTGCATACTTATGTATAAATTATGGTTGGACACCCGACGAAAACTTCGTGAGACACTATGACTGCACTAAAAAGGATTGTCCTCGTATGATGTCTCCTTTTGTACCCGGCGGTGATGCCGCGTGGGTGAAATTTAAAACTGACGTAAATAACAAATTGAAAGGCGAGGGTAGTGCAACTATGTTTAAAGACATTATGAACCACTGGGCGAAAAATGACGCTGAGTACCTAGCCTCTTTGGGAATTTTCAAAGGCGATGGAGAAGGTAATTTCAACCCAGAAGAACCAATAACTCGTGCAGTCTTAGCTACTGTAATAGCGCGTACTTTAAATGTCATCAAAGAAGGGAAGTTAAAATAATGAACTTAACTAAATTAAGTAAGCCAGCTTTTTGGGCAGCCATACTTGGCTCTGCTAAATTAACGGCGGACGCGTTCGGACTTAATTTTATCAGCGATGAACAAATTAATTCCCTGGTGAATATTTTATCCGCCGCTGTCGCTCTTATTGGGGTTTATGTATCTCATGATAAACCCAAATAATAGATAGTCACTGTAAAGCCCTGTCAAAGGGCTTTTTAATTTACTAACCTTAAAAAATAAGTTACACTTAAACAACTAGTGGAAGATAAAGGTGGTTGATAATTTTATGAGATACGAATGCTGTAAAGAATGTAGACATAAAAAAACATGTATCTCTATGTATTTGCTCATATGTACATTTGCACTAATTCTAGTAGCCTTTTTAGGAATTATATCAAACATGTACAGTAACGAGTTTATAGTTAATAGTATGCAAGCTCCATCTGAGGGGTATAGTATTCTAAAAGCGCTGTCTGGAGCTGCTTTTGTGGTACTTATCGCCTCTATGATTCTTCACTCCTGCAGGAATCATTTTAGGAAGTAGGTGTGTTACCTTGTTACCGATTGACGGCGATAATTTTAATTACTTCCAGATTTTACAACACGCTGTTATAGCTTTTTTGTGCGCCTTCGCTAAAGAGTTTAGTGATAGTGTCCACAAAAAAGAATCATTTCTGTTATTCCTTACAGACTTTATCCTCTCAGGAGTGTGCGGTTCCCTTATAGGGTTAGTGGCAATTGAGTATATAGAAAGCCCTTATATAAGTCTATTTATAGCAGGCGCGGGCGCGTTCTTAGGGTCTAAAGGGTTGGAAGCTGTAATTAAAGTAGTATTCCAGAAATATTTAAATGTCACAATAGACAGCAAAAATAAAGAAAAAAAAGAAGAGGACGAAGGGTAGGCGATATCGCCTACCCTTTTAGCTAAGGTAACATAAGCTCTGTCCCATTTTCATTCCATACAGGCGTTAATTTTTCTAATAGCTCTAATTTTGAACACCTTATTCTGCCGTCGGTGCCGTAGGGGACTACAACACCTGCTAGCCATTTCCATCGAATCAGACACTTCCACACGTTATATCGGTAGATACTTTCCTCATACGCCCGCTTAGTTGCCACGTTAATGCCGTTGCCAAATCTGGCAGTTCTATCGTAGTTAACGACTTCTTCAATGATAGAACCGGCTTCAATAGTCCAGTAGAGAGGAGAGATGAATGTTAACGCAAACTTCTTATATACAATAATGCCTTCTTCCACAAATTCAAAATTATCTTCTAAATATCTGTTAGGGTCAATTAATCCTTTACAGCCGCTTAAATTAGCGCTAGCCAAGATAGCCTTGGCAAGGTTAGCTCCGGTCATATCCGCGTTTATTAGATCAGTATAGATAAGCCCACTCTGCGGTAAATATTTTGTACCCATTTCGACTAAAGCGGATGCTAAATTAGCTCCACTTAAATTAGCCCCGGTTAAATCGGCGTTGTTTAAATTAACCCCATTTAGTTGGGAACCGGTGAGATTAGTATTATTTAATTTCGCCCCGCTTAAATTAACACAGTTAAAATTAGACTCACTCAAATTGGCATCAGACATAATAATACCCTTTAAATGCAAGTTCTTCACATTGATTCCCATAAGGTCCATTCCACTTAAATCTGCCTGTTTACCTTGCTCTCCTTTGCTGATCACCCATAAGTGATGATCCTCTAGTAATTTATTAATATTTTCCATATACTTATTACCCTCCTTTTAAATTCTATATTTCTACTATTTCTAATAGTTTTAATCTTGAACACCTTATTTTACCGTCAGTGGCGTACGGCACTACAACTCCAGGTAACCACTCCCACTTAATAAGGCATTTCCATATTTCAATATTTTCTTTCTTTTTAAATACTACCTGTTTAAGCCATTCCTTAGTGGCGACATTAATGCCGGGGGAACAATCATTTCGCCTGTCGTAGTTCACTAATTCTTCAATAACAGAATTTTCTTTTAACACCCAGCTCTCAGGTCGAGCATAGTAGAGACCAAATACTTTATACACAATAATACCGTCTTCCGTGCGTTCAAACGTAGCTTCTATATAGTTTATAGGGTCAGTTAGCCCTATAGCATTAGGAAGGTTGGTGTCTCTTAAGTTGGATCTCCTTAAATCTGCACCTGTTAGATCTGTTCTTCTTAAAGAAGCTTTGGGTAAATAAGCCCAACTTAAATTGGCCCAGGTTAAACTAGCCTCATTAAGATTTGCCCCAATTAAATTAGCTAAGTGAAGGTTGGTACAGGTCATCATAGCTTTAGATAAGTTAGCATAGCTTAAGTCTGCTTTACTGAAATCGCAGCAGGAAAGATTAGCAAAGTTCAAATCGGCTCTTTGTAGGCAGCAGCCTTCAAATACTCTGCCTCGTAAATCTCTTCCAGATAAGTCCGCTCTACTGCCTTTCTTTCCAGAGCTTCTTGCCCACAATTCATGGGACCGTAGTATTTTCTCTATCTCCATTTAAATTCTCCTCCCTTCTAATATTCTTTGCCCGAGGCAACCTCCGCTACATTTGGTTTTAAATGGACAGTTATTACACTCGTCAGTGCCTTCTTCCTGCAGAAGCCGCAATTCCTTAATTAACTTATCTTCATGCCAAATGTAGCTAAGAGAATAATTATGCACAGACAAGGATAAATCCTTACGCCATTTAAAAGCTTCACAGGGAACTGCTCTTCCATCGGCGGATATTACTAATTTATGCCTTCCTGCAATACACTGTGTGAAACGACTATTTAACACACAATTAAACGGCGCACCTAATCTTATCTTAATACCAAGAAAGATAGAGGACAAAGTTCGTACCTTCTCTACTAAAGATAGGGCTTCCTCCCGCGTTAAAGGATTATCATTAGAATAGGCATATCTACCTTGAGGTACTAACCTCAAAATACTAATTTTGCTAACCCCAAGACTGGCGGCGTTTACAACTAATTTAGTTAATTCATGATAGTTAGACCTCATAGCGACGAAGTGGAATTCTGTGGTTAGTCCGGCAGCTACCGCATTTAATATAGAATGTAATACTACTTTATAACTTCCTGGGGTATTTGTAATATTTTCATGCGTTTTCTCCTGTGCTCCGTGCAATGAAAATATCACCTTACCTAGCCCCAAACCTTTCAACTCTTTTAGTCGGGCCACACTGACAGGAACTAATACCCCATTCTCTTTTAGTACGCCACAGCTATACATGGTTACTTTTAAACCTCTGTTGAACGCACCAATAATAATGTCACTTAACTGCGGATGAAGTAGAGGTTCTCCACCCGATATTCCTACGTTAATAACACCTAAATGAACAGCGTCGTGCAATAACGTACGCACTGTGTCTAAAGAGAGGTACTCCTCAGAGGAAGAACATGCCTCAGAGGAACAATGCATACAGTTCATAAAACATTTATTTGTTATTTCCAGGCATAACTCTTTTAGTCTGTAGTTCATCTTTATTTACCTCCATAGCAGATACCCAATAAGCAAAATTATCCCCTAGACAAGCTTCCTTGAATTCATCTCTAAGGGAACATTTACCCTTTCCATACACTTTAAAAATACATGTGCCACATTCCTTGGTCTCAAATGCAGCGGTCTTTGTGCTTAAACCATCACAAGTATTATATAAAGCTTTTAAAGCTTCTCTCCAGCAACATTCACATAGCCTGTAAGCACAACACTCTTTAGGTAAATTAGGTAATCCATAAGTTCCTGGGCAACTTTTAGTAAGCCCCAGACTAAGTAAGAATAATATAAATTTATCTTTTTCAATTATCATTTATTTTGTACCTCATCTAATTTAGTCAGACCTCTTTCCCAGCAAGCTACACAGTTTCCCTTACACTTCTTGGGCATAGGTAAACCATAATCACTGGGGCAACGATGATACATGGCGGCGGCAATATGACAAGCTAATTTTCTAACATTTACTTTACTTACATCCCAATTATTAACGTTACTCATTTATACCCCTCCCCAACAAGGAAGCGTAGTCTAACGCAGCTGCAACATATACGTCTCGGGTGTGATTATCGAAGCACACAATAATTACTCTCTCTAGGTTGCTAGCACCATATCTCAAAGACTCTTTATATCCTTCCATATACTCCGCTATCTCCTTGACAGCTATTTTAGCAGCTCTTTCCACGGGAAAACCGTAGGCTCCTGTAGAAATAGAAGGAAAGGCGATAGTTTTAACTCCATTTATGTCCGCCAGGGAGAGACAAAAACGGTAACAAGAGGCGAGTAAACTATCTTCATTATCTTCTCCGCCCTTCCAAATAGGGCCTACAGTATGAATAACATACTTAGCGGGCAAGTTATGACCGGAGGTCATAACGCCAGAACCCGTCGAGCAGCCATTATATCGTTTACATTCTTCAAGTAATCCAGGCCCTGCTGCTCTGTGAATAGCACCATCTACGCCTCCTCCTCCAAGCAAAGACCTATTAGCGGCGTTCACGATGACGTCTGTGTGACACTTAGTTATATCGCCTTTGATGATTAAAAGCTTACCGTCCAAGCAACCCCTAGAGCTATCAATAATATTAATTCCTCCCCCCCACTTACTTCATCAGGGCAGGCCTCTGTGCTGCTTGTTGTCGGTATCCCTGAGCAAGATACATCTAGTTGCGTGCACTCCAAACACTTCGCTTTGACAGGGATGTCATTAGTGAATAGTTTAATAAACGCAGACATCGTATTATTTTTCATTAAAAAATACCTCCTATCCTATCCTATATCTCTTATACCATTGTAATTAACTACATGCTTTATAGTGCTGCGAGTAGGTCCATAACTAAGGTACCCGCCTTTTGGCAGAGCTACAGTGATAAATTCCTCAGTAGTTGATTCTACTTCTTCCTCTCCTAAAATAAACTTAATTTTGTCCTCGTCTACTTGATCCAAACAAGTAATTGCTATTTTAGTTACACAGTTTAAGTCCCTTATCCATGCCAGGTCAGCATGTATAGACTCTGCTAGGATGTCTAAGTCCAATAAACCGAATCTCAACGCTCCTTGATAAATGTTAGGAACATTAGTTAAATCCTCTATTTTAGCGAAGGGAGGAGAGTCTGTCTCATGAGGGAAAGGACCGGCGCCATGTCTGGTAGCGTAACAACGAGTTACGTAAGTGACAGTTATAGGCTTATGAGATAAATTAGCTGACTCTAGTATTTTCCTTACATTCTTCACTCCTGTGTTGGAGTGTGTAACATAGGGGAAGTATTTGTGATTCTGGTCTAAAAGGAGTCCCTGTGCCCCCTCGAAGATAACGCTTTCAAAATTGTGTAACATAGAGCTGTCTGCAATTTCTATAACTCCCATCATAGCTTTAGCATCCGCCAGGTAATGGGATACTATATTAGCAGAATTTAGACTAAGTGTTTTTGCAAAATAAGGAGGGACTTCTTTTATTCCCAGCTCCTCTAACCTATATGAGACATATAGGTCCTCAATTGTCTCGAGTTTTAAAGCTAACATTTTCTCTCGTCCCGGAAGTAAATCAGCAACAGTTATTTTTAGGAAGTTCTCTGAGCGAGTAACAGTTTCATTAACCCCGAAGCCTACGCTGCCATGCCTATTCTCCCCGCGAACAGTTTCCGCTATTTGGTTTATCAACATATCGAAAGGTGTGGTAACTATGCACTCTTTATCTACGTATACTTTAGGAGTTAATCCTAACACTTTTAGCTTAGCTAATTCCTCTCTAAAAAGGATTGGGTGAACAGCAAAAAATGAGCTCAAATAAGTAGGTAATCCTACAAGGGTACCTGAACCAAAATGTCCAAATACATGTCGTTTACCTTCCGGAGTAACCACGGTGTGGGCGGCTTGTGAGCCGCCATTAAACCGTACAACTAGACCACTACCATAGTTATTTTTTGCTTGAGATGCAAAGTAATCAGTCATTAGACCTTTACCTTCATCTCCAAAACCTGCACCGATAACCACGTTAATACTCATTGATTCTTCCTCCCATACACTTTGTCTTTATTGTAAACGCCGTATTCCGCCTTTACTTTTTCCAAGTCTCCGTCGTACTTATAGATAATAATTGTATCCCCGCAGAAATAAGTGATTCTGTCTTCAGTATTAATACTAGCTGAGTAATCAGTGCATAGATTGGCATTCCTATTAGTTTCCCAATAACTCAACCCAGTGCCATGATATTTAATAACTAAGCAATTGGGTTTTGGTTTCTCTGAAGATCCCCCTCCACACCCTGTGAGCAGTATAGATATAACCATTAATAAAACTAATACCTTACCTAACTTCATAATTAAACACTTCCTCTCAACCAGACATAAATAACTAATTTAAGTATAATTAAGTCAAATAAAATAAAACCGAAGTATTTTATGCAAAATACCACTTTGGTTAGTGTGGTAGTGCCTACGGTACTTATCGTTTTACCTTGAACAAATTCCTTTAGATTAAATAAGTCTTGTAACATAAAATGTACATTAGAGCCAGCCGCCAACACTGCAAAAATTAATATTGGCAGGTAATGTCCAAATAAATCAAGTATAAGTACGTAGTATAAAAAAGCTAATGTCCATACTACTACACTTAAAAACAGATGCGTTATAACAACCGCTTTCATGGAGGTAGCGCGAGATTGTGCTTTAAAATTTTCTTCTATCTTTACGATAGATTTGTTATACCCCTCCAGGCCCGCATTAAATAACCCTTCAAGAGTAAATTTTCCTTCCTTGTAGAGGGTAGATAAATCGGCAGCTTTGAGTAGTATACCTAAGGAGCAAAACAAAAATATGTAGTGATAGGCTAATGTATTGCTCATAAGTTAATTCTCCCTTCTCTATAATATACCCGGCATTTTGCCGGGTATATTATTTACATTTAAAACTTCACAACACCAGTTGCAGAAGACACCGGAGTAATCGCCCCTTCAGTTATGGCACGAGCCACAACAATACCTGTACTTCCATCCCAACGGTTAATAACAGCTTCTCTTGAAGCCCCTTCATTTACATAGATTGCTGATGTTATTATCTCGGCGAGTTTACTAATATCAGATAAGCGCATAGCCCGCTGACCAAGAAGATTACCCCACTTAGCCGCCACGTTATCTCCACTGTGTCTAAAATGGTGTCCCTCTTCAACCATAATATGGTAAACTTCGTAGGAGCGGCTAGCCAAGGTTAATAAATCATCGGCAGTTATCTTATCAAACTGAGGTTTATACCCGAATACCCGCTCAATGTCACAACCACGTAAGTACGGGGTGGGTTCCTCATCGCCGATGGTAAAGAGGTACCCCTTTTTCTTTCTCTTCTCAAAGCAATCAATACTGGTGTGCATCCCTGCTAAGTACCAGGCGAGAGCGTAGGATTCATAATTATTGCTTCCGCCATTACCTTCCAGATATATTTTAGTTAGTTGCTCGGCAATGCGTATGTCTGCCTCAAATTGGGTTACCTGTAAGGGGGCCCTGTCCCCTGCCTCAACATCCCCAATACCAAGAAACATTAAATGGGGATTAGTTACCATGGGAAATGCTATACCTGTTGCAGGATTTATAGGGGGTGTTGCAGGATAAATCTCTCCTGTCAGCACCGGCAGAGCCGTACGTATTAACGAATTTAAAACAGGGTCCATAGAACCAGTAACATCCGCACCAACGATAATAGCGGTTGACTCTGGGCTGTCTACAGAATCTCGTGATTCTCGTACAGTAAGGCCTTTAGGGTCTAGGGAGGGGTCCATACCTCTCGAGGTATAAACTTCCTTTACAGATTTCTTACTTGTTACATGACTTGAAGCGTAAGTGTCCCATGATTTAGATGTCCAACTTCCTCCGCCCATAATAAAACACATCTCCCTTTTAATATAAATTTTCTACTACTAATGGTACAAACTTTCTTGGACCAAAAACTCCTTGAAGAACCTCTTCCCATTGGGTATAGTCATTTGCGACTTTATTTGAAGAAGAAGCTACCCCTCTCAGCCAGTTAATTACAGGCTCCAAGTTAGCCTCATTCAAACCAATTAATTTAGTCCCTGCTCTATCTCCAAGTAACTCTCTTCCTAATGACCTAATTAATTCTAAGTCGGTGGCAATGTTACCACACTTAGTTGCTTTAACTACAGGAGGGAGCAGTTCATATGTTGAGCCTGGGACACTTAACAATTTAGAACCTTGAGGTACTGCATACCACCATCCTCCGAGCAATAAACCACTGTGAAATTCAGGGGAAATAAAGAAAGTATCTAAGGATACAGAATTATGGGAAAAGCCGATATAATCCACATAACAAAGTATGTTATATAGCCTGTTTATTATCCATGCTACGTGACACCCCTCCATCTGACCTTTAAAATAATTAAGTATGTCACGTAAAGAGTACACGTCAGGTGTTTTCTTTATTACTAAATATAATGAATTTTTAGTTTCAAAACTATCTAAAATGCTTGGTAAACAGCGTGAAAACTCTTCCTTCATAGTGTCATCCCTATACTTAAAGTATGAGGATATTACCTTAATAGCGTTATTATACAACTCTCTGTGCTCCGGGAGTACGCTGTATGCAATAAGGTTGTTACCTATATACATAGTCCCTAATTCAAAAGACCGGGACACTTTAAACCTGATAGTGTGGCCCTTTTTATTCAGGTCGGTAACCATAATTAAATTAGGTCCCACCCACGACCCTGAATTAATCATTTCTAAGGCCAGGACGTGTAACTTATTAATATTCGCCATAACATCGCTAGCTTCCTTAGAATTGCCTAAATTATCAGGATGCCAACTTTTAGCTAATTCTTTATATTCCCTCTTAAGGGTATCAGGGCTGCCTGAAAATAATTCCCCTGGTTCTTTCATTGCTAAAATATCTTTAGCTTCGTAATTCATTATTCACACCTTCTTTCTCTTTTAAATATTTATTAGCGTCTCTCCATGCTTCTTCTGGAGTAGCCGACCACCCACATCCTGCATTATACCAACACTTACCAAATTTTAGTATACACTAGAAGTACTCGCCGTCTTCGGGCTGCATAAAGACCTCAATCTTTATGTCTTTTATCTTATCTCTCTTCCCCGTACTCTTTCTTACTAAGAGAGGTATTAGAAACAGGCACACTACGTATATGGCAGGTAAAATTATGTAGTCTTTAATTTCTCGTTCACACCCTTTCTGGCTAGGTAGGTATTATTTATTCAACCCACAATAATCTTCGTAGCTTCTCTAACATAGTGACCTTTACGACAGTAAGAATAGGCTAGACATTCTGTCATTGAGGAGCTGCGCTTATATATTCTCTCTTTTTCCCCACAGTAAGGACACTTAAAATAGATATAATCTCCAGAAGGGGTACCTTTAACACGAGGCAAACGCAAATCATTTCCATCTTTGTCCCAATATTTAGTAGGGAAGGACGGTGTTCCGTTAGTACACCACCTGTGGTAATCAGACCCACAATAATAAGCAGTGCATACGTAAGAACGTTTATCCCTCGGAATTATACATCCAGTGTCGGGGTGCCGGTATTCACAGAATGAAGGGTCTATGTTGTTGCCTAAAAGGTTCTTTATATACCCTTCGGAGTCATCTTCGCACAGGTTAAGTATATCATCCACTTTTCTTCGGTCAAATAAAGGAGAAACACCATAGTCCTTTTCTCCTTCGTGGATATGAGAACCGTGTGAATAAGAATAGCCGGAGTATATCTGGCAGCATTTACCGCCGCAGTCTATACATTCTTGTCTAGTTTGCTCCACTATATCACCTCCACTATATCACCTCCACCGCAAACAACTTACCACACTTAGATCTCTCAATCACAGGGCTATAGTAACGGTGGTGAGGGTAATAATAAAATGTTTCTTCTTCCCCACAGTAAGGGCATTTAACTGTTATATGATATCCATTTAGTATACCGTTAACGCGGGGTAAACGCGGGTCAATTCCATATCTATCCCAATATTTAGTAGGGAAAGAAGGAAGGGAACAAAGTTGGTAATTAGGGTATTTCACAACAGTTCCGTTACCGGCACAATAATGCTTTATGCATATAGTAGGACGTTTATCTCTGGGAATAATACATCCAGTATCAGGGTCACGATATTCACAAAAGGAAATATCTATCCCCCCGTCTAAAAGGTTCTTAATATAACCCTCTGAGTCAGCACAAAATTTATCGAGTATATTCATTACTTTATATCTGTTGAATAATGGAGAGACGCCATAATTATGCTCATTATTATGAATGTAGTTAAACGTAAAATGAGAATTAACGTATATCTGACAACACTTCCCGCCGCAGTCTATACATTCTTGTCTAGTTTCCTTCGTACGCCTCTACCCCCATTTCACAATCCTTTCTATCACATGCCCAACAAGAAGCACTGTCGCAGGGATGTATAGGAGTGGATTTACTTGGCCCCTCTGAAATGGGCTCTCCCTCAGGCAATATAACGTAAATAGTTTTCTCCTCGTAAACTTCGCCAGCTGCTATACCATGAGGTTTATCGTCCTGTATAAATATAATCTGACTAACAAACTCGTGGATAATACAAGGGATGTAATATCTGCTATAGGGGATACCTCCCCTGCCAACCATATTATCCTTTGTATATAAACCTCGATGGCAACTGGTATGAGTTAAAATATGTTTACGGTTAAAGAAGGGAACATTCATGATGTTGGCGTGTGCATCAACCAACTGTACTTTCTTAGCTTGCTCTAATGCTGCTAAGAGAGATGTAACCGTAACAGGCTCACCTTTAATTACTTTGGTTGTCCCTACTAAAGAGACTACTTCTATTTGCATTTAAGGCACCTCCTAGAATCTATAGGACTCTAATCTACCTGAACAATCCACTGCGGCACAGGAAGAGCACAATCCTGACAGACATCCCGCAGGCATAGTATATTCCTTGGCAGCGGCTTGTTCTTTCTCTGTTTGTTCGCACAGTAATTCTTCTAACGCTATAGCTACCTTTACCCTCGTTAGCGTCAATTTAGCAGCACTGTCTTCTCTAGTACTAAGATCCTCTAGGCTAGCTACTAACTTATTTATATCCCCGCCTAAGCGTTCAACCCCTGCTAAATAGAAGGTTAGAGCAGCATGTAAGTTATGATGACACAGCGCAAACCTAAAGGTTTCACATATTTCATCGTTTACTTCGGTCACGCCATCCCGCTCCATCATTTCTTCCAGTTCCTTTTTTATGAGCCCTCCTACTGTCAGGAGGACTAACTCATCTCTATACGCGCTAAAAGTATTAAACTCTTCATTTAAAAGAGGATGTTTAGCGAGTAATTCTCGTGCGTTTGAAGCAGTAGATGTTCTTAATTTTTCGATTAATTTCTTCTCTAAATCTAATATTTCCGTCATAAAGATCACTCCTTATACTTTGAACACCAATATTGTACTGAGGATAAGAGTAAAGGACAACAAAGCGACAGATACAGTATCTAAAAGCTCTTCCATAAAATTACCTCCTTTACTTATGTCCCACATATATATGAAATATTAAAGCTACAGCTAAAAATGTAAGTGTTATACCTTCCAGTATATCTATCAACAAAAATAACCTCCCAAAAATAAATTATCTTATACTATCTCTCTTATACCGTTAATAATACTTACTGGTTAAAACCAGTAAGTATTATATTTCCGTCCGATGCTTTACTACCTAAAGGGACTTTAATAGAAACCTTGTTAGTCCCATTAGCCCTCTTAGTCACTGTAACATTGCCAGATGTAATTGAGAAAGTAGGCTTCCCCTTCTTGGAAAAGCCTACTCTAATGGAACAAGACATAATTTTTTACTCCTCCACGACTTTATTATTATCCTTACCTTTACGAGGAGCCTTCTTCTTTAGCGAAGGTGGTGACATGACATTATTCATTCCCCCACCAGAACCAAACATGCCGCTCATCAGGAGCGGCATCATCATGGCCGCCATGGGGTTATCCTGACCGGCTACATCACCAAGACCTCCGCCAGAACCAAACATACTGCTCATCATAAGAGGCATCATCATAGCGGCCATAGGATTAGTAGGGGATTCTCCGTCTTGAGCCGAACCTCCGCCCATGCCTAGTATCATAGGAAGCAGCATCATAGAAGCCATATCTCCACCGGCTCCTATCCCTCCCTTTTTCATCATGTTCATTAACGCTATTAACATCATAGGGTTAGAGCCCATAAACTGACCGGCAACACCGCCTCCAGTTACAGAAGGACTACCAAACATACCGAATGCCGACCACACTTTAGTAGTCAACTCCAGGCCGAACATATTGCCCATAGGAACATGAATTTCCTCTTTGTTATTAGTGGGGTTCAGGCAAGTAATTCTGCCGGTATCCTCATTGACAGACTCCACGAATAGAGGCTCACCAAGTGGCAGAATAATGTCACCAGGAACAATACCTTCAGTGGGGGTAGGAAGAGCGAAGAAGAAGTCACTATATCCTTTACCAAATGTCATGATAGAGACATCCGACATTCTTTGCCTATCTGCGTCATATACGGCGTACTGCCCGGCAGAATTTTTAACCGCAACACCAGTTAGGGCTAAACGGAACTGATCTCCGGGAATACTTCCCATAGGCCCAAAAATATCCTTCATAGAATCAAACATACCACCCATACCGCCCCTACCCCCCGTAACTACTACATTACCTTCACTCATTTTTATTTCCTCCTTTAGTTTTTTATTTACAGTTCCAACGGCATCCCCCGCAACATCGGTGTTAACTAAAATAAGTTGGCTTGCGGGAAATTTTGCTAATCCTTTGGGAAAGTTTACTTCGAATAATTCGTCTGTAATGTGCCGCAGTTTCACTACAACACCAAGAGAACAAAAATGTACTGAGTCTGTATCACTACAACATACTGTATCCCCTAAGCCTATGTTAGATTGGTCATGGTGAGGGGAGTGGAGCAATATACACTCTGAAGGGGAACATTCATATATGTCCTCCTCTTTTAATTTAACACGAACCTCGTCTAAAAATATTTCTTGTATTATACCTGAGGTGGCTAATTCAGGAATATATACAACACAGTTCCATGCTAAGTCATTGGCAGCAGGAGAGGAGTTTTTTATATTACGTTTCTTTTTACCTTTAATAGGGGTATTTTTTATTTTACCTTTAGGAGTATTATCTGTAATCTCGTATTCAGGAGGGCCAGGGTCTTCGCTAGTAACAGCATCAGTAGTAGTGTCTTTACCGCTAACTTTAATCAACCATTTGGATCTGTATGAAGCTGTATATCCAGCGAAGTCTACGGTAAAATAGTCAGCAAATCTACTCGGGCACTCTAGGACTATTCCTTTCGTACCAAATATATGATCAAACCCCTTAGGATCGATACAAACTACAGAATTTCCTACCCTTATTATAGGGTCAATGTGTGGACGCCAAGTTATGCGACATTCACTATAAAGAATTTCTAGCGTCCCTTCTTCTGTTAGTACTTCTACATGTTCCTCCATTAACTCTGTGACCACTGCTCTACAACATTTGGAGGGCATGTACACTGTACAGCCAACTGTTAAGTTTTCTGTGTTAAGTGGATTACCCAACACTTCCTCTCCTTTCTTCGTATCTGTAAGCGTGAACCATTCAGGAGAATAGGACATGACTTTTCCATTAAAAGCTATTAAAAATTTACCATCTTCTACTGACTCAACCACCCCTATCCTCCCAAAGTGAATTGAGAAAGGGCTAGTATAACATACAGTCCTTCCGACATAACTTTCTAAAGGGGTTTCTTTTGTCTTTGCTAAAAGGTGGTGTAGAACAGTACAACTACTAACGGGAACTGTCTTCCTATAGTCCCCTTGCAGAATAAGTTCGACTTCTTCCCCTGCAATTTTAGATACCAGGCCTACGGTGTTACCTTGTAATTTTACAACACAACCTGCGGATAATTCTTCCTCAGGGGGTATAATTTTTACTAGAACAGATGGGTGACAAGATATCTTCTTTTCTTTAAAATTAACAAAGAGGCGTCCGGAGTCGTCTCTAGTAGCGGCTACTGTGCCTAGTGAGCCGAAGAGATGAGCGGAACCTCCGTAATATAAAACTATATCACCCGCAAATAGTCTAGGGTCATTATGTGGGCGGTAAAGTAATTTACATTCCGTAAGCTTTACCCATATGATCTTAGTTGCGAGCCAGACATTAACTTCTTCTCCTTGTATTTTTTTAATTACCCCTAAGTTGCCATTAAGTTGGTCATTTGTTTCCAATCGTACAATACAATTTTCTGTTAAATTAGCTACATTTATGTTCCCTTCCTCCTCTCATATTTTAATAAAAAAGGGAGAGAGTGTGATTTCTCCTTTTTTTATTACTTATTATTTACTGCTCCTTGCCTCTTACTTTCTTACTTTCCTTACTTACTCTTCTTACTTTCCTTAGTTTTCTTATACCACTAAAATAGTTAAAAGTTAAAACGTGCTTAGGGGGGGTTAGGGCTGGGACAAAGTTGGGACAAAAACTAAAAAGTTGTCCCAAAGTTGTCCCAAAATACTCCCAGGTACCTTCCTGAACTGTAAGAAATTAGGTGGCATTTGTCCCAAAATGGAAGAAATTAGGCGG
>Ga0209319_1000240_pt1 | contig 86333 bp, 70 predicted proteins | sample RifGroE2_FD_184000 | JGI IMG/M metagenome (GOLD analysis project Ga0209319, IMG submission 184000) | Groundwater microbial communities from Rifle, Colorado - Groundwater E2 (SPAdes) (version 2) | ecosystem: Environmental > Aquatic > Deep subsurface > Groundwater | place: Rifle, Colorado, United... | reverse complement strand
TAATAAAATGACCCATCGCGTAGTTATATTATATGCTACTTATGTTTAATTAATTATAATAAATAGCTTATAAAATATTTGTTTCGATATTGCTAATTTCCTTAACGCAACAATATTAATTTTTTATTAATCAAACATAAACTAATTCATGTTTGATTAATAAATTCTTTCAACATAATATACCAAATTATCATTATATTTAATAATAATTTTATGATTAAAATTATTTTGTCTAATATTTTCTTTATTTATATTTTTGTTATAACCTAAATGTAAATTAGTTAAGTTTGTTAATTTTATTATTCCTTCATTTGTTATTTTTTCGTTATGACATATATGAAAATCAATTAAATTTGTTAAATTTTTTATCCCTTCATTTGTTATATTTTTATTATTATCTAAATATAAATTAGTTAAATTTGTTAAATTTTTTATTCCATCATCTGTTATATTTTTGTTAAAATTTAAATGTAAATTAGTTAAATTCGTTAAATTTTTTATTCCTTCGTCGGTTATATTTTCGTTATTATCTAAAGATAAGTAAGTTAAATTTGTTAAATTCTTAATTCCTTTATTCGTTATTATTGTGTTATAACCTAAATGTAGATTAGTTAAATTATTTAAATATTTAATCCCTTCGTCTGTTATTTTATGATTATTTTCCAAGTCTAAATAATTTAAATTAGTTAAATTCTTTATTCCATTATTTGTTATATTTTCGTTCCGGAACATAATTAAATGATTCAAATTAATTAAATTTTTTATTCCTTCATCTGTTATTTGTTTGTTTTCGCCTAAATCTAAATAAGTTAAGTTCGTTAAATTTTTTATCCCGTCATCTGTTATTTTTGTGTTATTAGATAAATGCAAATAAGTTAAATTTGTTAAATGTTTAATCCCTTCATCTGTTAAATTTCTGTTATAACATAAATTTAAATTAGTTAAACTAATTAAATGTTTAATTCCTTCATTTGTGATTTTATTGTTATGATATCCAAAATTCAAATAAGTTAAGTTCGTTAAATTTTTTATTCCTTCATTTGTTATCATTGTGTCGCATTCTAAATTCAAATAAGTTAAGTTTATTAAATATTTTAATCCTTCATCTGTTATAGTATTGTTTCGACCTAAATATAAATTAGTTAAATTCGTTAAATTTTTTATCTCTTCGTTAGTTATTTTGTCGATATTTTTTATTTTCGTAATCTGTTTTATATCATAATGTATTAATCCAATTTTATAATTGACTGCATACTTTCTAAAAAATATTTGTTGATATGTTTGTAAATTTTTTTTTGATGTTTGTGATAATTTAAACAAAGTTAATAAATCACATTCTTTATTTATTAACTGTTTTATTTCTTCTGGCAATTGTTCCATTTAATTATTATTTCATTTTTCCATCATTAATTAATATTTTGAATATTCAATTTTTTATATTTCATGCTCGAACGAGTTCGAGCATGAAATATAAAATAATTGCCATAACGCAGCGGTTTCAATTTTTTATATTTTTAAGATATCCTTTTATCACTAAATTTGGATCTAAAATTTGTGATTGATTGTTATTCAATGAAATTATAATTTTTCCGTTTTTATATAAATCAATTTTGGCATAAAAATTAGGGTCAGCTTTCCAGTCACAAATATAAGAATATTTAATATTTTCTGATTGTGTTAATATTTTTTTGATATAAGGATTAATATTAAAATTTGCAAAAGATAGTTTGTCATATGATTCAGATTCAAAATATTTAATATTTGATTCAATATTTTTTAATAAATTTGTACGAAAACCAGTCGCAATAATTTTTTCTGTCATTTCACGAATAATAATTTGATTTTTAATAAATTTAATTTTATATCTAATTATATCTTCATTAACAGATTTAGATTTATCTTCATATTTACCAACAAATAAATATTCCATAAGATATATAAAATAACAGAATAAAATAATTTTAATTGATCCATGTATTTAAAAAATAAAACTAATAAAAAAATTAATTAACAAGACAAAAATCAGTGCCAACAATTTGACTATTGTTATGGTCACACAAAATAACTTTAAATTCATAATTTGCGATGTTATTTGAAATTTGTAGACAGTCGCGATAATAAATTCAAAAGAAGAATATACATCACGTCAATAAAAGCATGATCATGCAATACGTTTAACATATATTTGTCATCGACAAAAACTACAAACGTTGCATTTCGATCAAATACACTATTAATAACTATACTATTACTAATTGTATCAGAATAATAACGTTTGATACGCATGTATTTTTTATTATAATTAAAAACTATAGTATAAAAATAAATTTCAATTTTTGACAAATATTATAACAAATTATACATTTCACTAAGTATATCAAATAATAAACAAACCACTTAAAATAAAATATTTGATTAAAAAATAGAAGAAGTAAAAATAAAACTAACAAAAAAAATATTTAAAAAAAATTAAAAATGTAAACAACAAGCAAATAATTTAAATAAAATTAATTATCGAATAAATAAATTTATTTGTTAAATATTAAATCTATAGTTTTCATATGTAACATATGAATGTCTGAACAAAATGAAGCGGATATCAAAATACAACATTTAAATAATTTATATAGTTTTTTAGATAAATTTAGAACTAACAAAGCGGATTTTAAAAGTAGTAAACCAACACACACGTCAATGGGTTCTTATTTAGGATCTTTTACTGTTCCAGATGAAAAAATGACAAATTTTTATAAACTTTATCAAAAGGCAATTAAAGCAGGAAATGTAACAGGATTATTAGAAACACATCTTGAGCAAGGACCAATAATAATAGATATTGATATGAAATATACGTTACAAAATAACGCACCAAATCAAAGGATATATACTGACGAAGATATAAAATTGATAATTGATATGTACAACAAAGTAATATTTACATATTTAGCAATAAATCAAGACGATATGAATATTTATATATTAGAAAAACCTAAACCCAAAATTATTGGAACAGATGAATTAAATGGTAAAATAACATTAAAAGATGGTGTTCATATAATTTATCCATATATATGCGCGAATGTGAAGGTTCAATTTTTTTTTAGAGAAATTGTATTAACAAAAATGAAAGAAGCAAAAACATTAGACCATTTAAATTTAGATAATGATTTAGACGATGTGTTTGATAAAGCAGTTATAGAACGAAATAATTGGTTGTTATATGGTAGTTGTAAAGATAATAATAAAGATACGTTATATTCGCTCACAAAAATTTATGATCATCAAATGAAATTAGTTGATATGGACGAAATTGATTGGTTTAATCTACCAACATTTTTGTCAATACGAAAATTTAAAACGATACAAGATAACTCAGAATTTGCACAAGGATTGAATTTAGAAAAAGTGATAACATTATATAATGAGTTAATAAATAAAAAAACAAATAATAAACCTTATGCACAAAATACAGAAATTAGAAGAGCACAAATTTTGACAAATTTATTATCAGAGAAAAGAGCTACTAATTATTCGACATGGATTGAGGTAGGATTTTGTTTACACAATATTGATGAATCATTATTAGAAACATGGATTGATTTTAGTAAAAAAGTACCCAAACAATATAAGCAAGGCGAATGTGAAAAATGTTGGATTAAATTTAAATATGAAGGTTTAGGTATTGGATCATTATATAGATGGGCTAAAGAAGATAATCCCGAACAATATTGTGATTTTTTATTAAGTGAATTGGATGATGTCATAAAAAATTCACTTAATAGTACATCATACTCGATAGCGAAAGTATTTTATGAATTTAATAAATATCAATTTATATGCACATCAATATCGAAAAGAAGATGGTTCGAATTTAAAACACACAGATGGGAACCAATGGATGAAGCAACAGGAATTATAGATAAATTAAATACAGAATTATCACTTAATTATTTGAAATTAGGTGTTGCGTTTGGACAAAAAGCATTAATTGTAGAAGGAGATGAAAATAAAAAATCATTCACAAGTAAATCTAAAATATCTTATGAAATTTCAGAAAAACTACATAAAATGGCTTTTAAAAAAGAAATTATTGCCGAATTACTTCATTTATATTATGATGCTAAATTTATGGAAAAGTTAGACGAAAATAGATATCTTATTGGTTTTGATAATGGTGTTTATGATCTTAAAAGTTTATATTTCAGAAATGGAAGACCAGAAGATTATATTTCGATGAACACAAAATGTGATTTTGTAGAATATAATCCTAACGATATTAAAATACAACAAGTAGAACACTTTTTTGATGATATTCAACCTGATCCAATTATGAAAAATTATTTATTAACAAAATTGTCAAGTTTTTTAGAAGGAGTACAAAGAGATCAACGTTTCGAAATATGGATTGGTACGGGTGCGAACGGTAAAGGTAGGATATTAAAATTAATATTGGATTCGTTTGGTGATTATGCATGTACAATTCCTGTAACATTATTAACAAAACCAAGAGGCGATTCGAATTCTGCAAGTCCTGCGTTAGCGAATACAAAAGGTAAAAGATGTTGTATTTTCCAAGAACCAGAAAATAATGACAAAATATATGTTGGGCATATGAAAAATATTACAGGTGGTGATAAAATGATGGCTAGATCATTATATTGTGATCCAGTCGAATTTTATCCACAATTTAAAACAATTTTAGCATGTAATAAACTTCCAGAAGTACCTTCTGCTGATGGAGGTACTTGGCGTCGTATACGAGTTGTTCCATTTGAAACGAGTTTTGTAATAGATCCAAAAGAACCAAACGAGCGAAAATTAATAAATAATTTGGATGATCTGATTGCTGAATGGACATCATCATTTATGAGTATGTTAATAGAAAAATATAAAATATATATTAAACATGGTATTGATGAACCGAAACAGGTTTTATTACAAACTAACCAATATAAATTAAACTCTGATATTTATTCAGAATTCGTTAATGATATGATATTTAATACTGATGGAAAAGAATTTTTATTACTTGAAGATGTTGTTATTGAATTTAATAAATGGTATAAAGATTCAGGACATACAGAAAAAAGACCAGTCAGAAATGATTTAAAAAATGAAATGGAAAAACGCATGGGCAAACCTATTAAAAATAAATATATTGGTTTCCGTTTTAGAACTCCTAATGATGTTGATGAAAATGAAAAAGAAAAAGAAGATATAAATGCTACAGAATTAAATACTACATATGAGGGTCAAACTGTAACGGTACCAACAAATGGAGCCAATAAAACGACACCACAAAAATTTGGTCAAAAACAAGTTGTGAATGCAAGTGAACAGCAAGAATTAACACAAAATAATAATTTGAATAATGTTAATGAAATACACATGACATCAAATCAAACAAATATAATACCAACAAGAACACAATCACCATTAGAAAATCCAGTACACCCAACAGAACAAATTGCAAAGACATTAAAAAATCCTGAAAGTATTGATAATAATATTAATACAGACGAAGATAGTTTTGAAACTTTATTTATTAAATCAAAAACAGTAAATGAACAAAAATGTAATATTAAAGTTAATAATGATACATCAGTCGTAAAAATAAAAAAATCAAGACAAAAAAATAACAACTTATCATTACAAGGGCAAGTTGTGAACGCAATTGAACAACGAGAACTTGTCGGAGTGAGTAACATGAACGAAATACAAGGCGAAAAAGGTTGTACACAACCTTTTTCGAATTATGAGAGCAAACATAATTCGCGAACACAAGAGGTTAAATAAATTATTTTTTATAATATTTTGTCTTTTTTATTTTTGTATATGCCCCAGATTGTTTTTCTTCTTTAGATTTTTTAAGTTTAAAATCAATATACTTTATTGCAAATTCTTCAATTTTTGTATCATTCGGACTCAATTTTCCAGCACTAACAAATAAAGCACGATTTAATTTACTACCAAGATTAATCATAAATACAGGACCAAATTTTGCATGCATGTATAATATATCTCCATATTTTGGATGTTTACCAATAACTATTGATGTTTTTTTATTTTCCTGTTTATCTTCTTTATCTTCTTTATTTTCTTTAACAGAATTATTATCTTCTTCATCAGCATCAGCACTTTCGTCATTATTTTCATTTTTATTACATACAGATATTTTTAGATTATTAATATCTAGATTTAATTTTGTGAATTGTTCTTTTAAAATTTTATAAAATTCATTTAAAACATCACACCAAATAATTTTACCATTAGCTATATCATCTAATAATGTTTCCATATGCGCAGTAAATTGGTAATCCATTATTTGTGGAAAATGTTCAACTAAATAATTTGTAATTATAATACCATCATTTGTTGGAATAAGACGATAACGTTCTCCTCCAAATTTTTGTTTACTTAATGATTTAGTAAATATTGAATCAGAATCACATTTGTATTCTAACATAAATGTTGTAATTTGTTTTTCTGTTCCTTCAATATTTCCAGTTTTAATATATTTATGTTCTTGCAATTTTGATATTATATTTGCATATGTCGAAGGTCTTCCGATACCTAATGTTTCTAATTTTTTTACAAGTGATGGTTCATTATATCTTGTCGGAGGTGAAACATATGTTTCTTTGAAACAAATTTTTGACCACTTGACTTCATTTTTTTTTAAATCTTGATCATTAAGTTTTATATATTTATTTTCTTCATTATCGTCATCTTCATTCTCTTTTTCTTTATATAATTTAAGATATCCATCAAAAATTAAAATAGAATTGGTTCCTTCGAATATATTTTTTTTTGTGTTTGACAGCGTAATATGTTGATCCTGATATTTGGCTGGTTTTATTTGTGAAGCTACTGATCTATTCCAAATTAGCTGATATAATTTTTCTTCATCGGATCCCTCTAAATCATAATCAGTTAGGTTATACACATTAAAATGAGTAGGTCTTATTGCTTCGTGTGCTTCTTGAGCATTTTGATCTTTTGCTTTAAATTGTCGAAATTGATAATATTCGTTACCTAAACCAACATCTTCTAAAATATGTTTTTTAATAGAACCAAGTGCTTCATTTGATAGAGCTGGTGAATCAGTTCTCATATATGTAATAAGACCTTTTTCATATAATTTTTGTGCTAACATCATTGTTTTTTTTAATTGAAATTTTAATTTATATGAAGATTCTTGTTGTAAATTAGAAGTAATAAATGGTGGGGGTGAATATCTTAAACGTTCTGTAATTGTAACATTTGTAATGAAAAAATTAGGATCATCACGAATATTAACAGCTATATTTTTGATATCAGATTTTTCAATTTGTTTATCAATATATGTTCCCTTAAATTTATGTTCATTAATTGTAAAATCTCCACTCACATGAAATTTTGATTCATTTTCATTACCCATAAATTGTTCTATTTCTTTTTCTTTATCAACGATTAATCTAGTAACAACTGATTGAACTCTTCCAGCACCTAAACTTTTAGATTGTATTCCATTTACTGTTTTTAAAATTGGTGATAATTTATACCCAACTATGCGATCTAATATTCTTCTTGTTTGTTGTGAATTAAACATATTCATATCAACTTTTCTCGGTTCCTCAATCGCACGCGCAATTGCTGTTTTTGTAATTTCATGAAACACAATTCTCTTATAATCATTCGCGTTTAAAACTTGCACCAAATGATATGCAATTGCTTCACCTTCACGATCACCATCTGATGCTATAATAATTTCATCAGCTTCTTTAGCGGCTTTACGTAAACCAGCGACAACTTTTTTTTTATCTTTTGTAATTTCATAAGTCGGTTCAAAATTATCATCAGGTTTTGGAACACAATTTGATGTTAGATCCCTAACATGTCCAATTGAAGCTTTAACAATATATCCAGATCCAAGATAAGACATAATTTTTTTTATCTTGCCTGGGGATTCGACTATAACTAGTTTTACCATTATTTAATAATAGTAGTATATAGTTTATTTATATCAGTTAACAAAAATTTCAGTTTTTTATATAATAAGTTCGTTTGTGTGTATTAACGCATTTATTATATAAAAATTTATTATAACATATTAGTTTCAGTTTTTAATATTTAATAATCGTTAAATATTAAATATTAATACAACCACATTAATAAAATTAACAATAATTAGACAAATATATTTTACTATCCATTTGATGATAAAATAATTAAATATATATCATCAAATGAGTAATAAAATGTATTATCAATTTTTATCCAATATTAGTGCGTTAAGGAAAATGAAAAAGGATAAACATATACATACTTAAATAATAAATAATATAAATATCAAAACACGATTAATGATATAACCACATGATGGAACATTTTATTATACATCTGATTGAATATATTTATATAATGTTCAATCAGATGTATAATAAAATGTTCCATCATGTGGTTATACAATATATTGTTCGTGTTTAGTTAATAATAATAAATAGTTTATTTAATATTTGTTTCATTAATGCTAATTTTCTTAACACACCAATATTAATTTTTATCACAAATTAAAAATTTATTTATTACGATCTAAAGATTTTTTTATGGTAGCCAACTTATGCTTGTATTTTAAAAATTTATTTTTAAAATTTTTTTTAGTTTTAGTTTTAGTTTTTGTTTTTTCTGTTTGATTTGTCTTATTTGGTTGTCTAATATTAATCCTATTAAATGGATGTTGTGGTGGTCCATAAATTGTGTACAATTTCATATCTTTATTTTCCGTATTTTTGATATAATGTTTTGATCCTGCGGGCACCATAACTGACATATCATCAGATAATTTATGTTTATCACCATTTATTATTATTATACCTTTTCCTTCTTCAATTCTAATAAATTGATCATGGGTAGCATGAACTTCTTCTGGAATATCTTCATTTTGTTTTAAACACATTAAAACAAGTTGTAAATTGTTATTAGTGTTAATGACATGTCTGTAATGTTCATTTTCTAATGTTGCATTTTTAATATTTATAATATTAAAACCTGTTGACATAAATAACTTATATAAATTATATAACATTTTATTTTAAAATTTATTCACATGTTTTTAATAACTCATTATATCCGTTAATAAGTAAATTAAATTTTTTTTTAATTCGATCAAGATCATTGTAATAATCTATTTCTTTAGGTATTTCGGCGTTAGTAGGTATTTCGGCGTTAGTATGTTGACTTTTAAATTGATCACCAAATTTGATTATAAATTGATCATATTGTTTAGTAACTTCTTCTAATTTTATTCTGATTGGATGTGTTATATACGATGATATTAGATAATCGCATGTGTTTTTTGTTATAGTTTCATATTTTTTATGACCATCTTTATAAAATTCACAACGCCTATATATTTTTGTTTATTATTCATATTATTTATTTAATTACTGTTATGTTTAAATAAATTTTTAAAATTAAAATATAACGATCTTAAATTATTGCTACACAATGGCAATTATATAAAAAATTGAAACTTACCAGTTCGTTCTAATTGTTATAAATAAAAAATTGAAAAATATATTGCTTGTGACTCATATTATATATATGATTAATAAAATATATCATACCTAACAAAATGAATACTTATCCAAATGTTCAAGAACTATATCGTATCAAAGCACAACGAATTCTTGATTCGTGGACAAAATTAAGTTTCGAAATGAGCAAAATGATTGATGAATTAACAAAAAAACTTTCAGAAGCCAAAGAAAAATTAAATTTAATTTGTGTCTGCAAACCAATTGATCCGACAATTTTAAACAATCAAAAAAACTGGCATTGTAATACACGAATTGAATTTATGATGAAAAAAGTTGAGCAAGATAGACAAAAACGAGAATTTATTCGTGAACTTGGTGATTTTTATACTAAAAAAAAATATGCAGAAAGTGAAGTTGATATTATTCAACATCAACTTGATCAAGCAACCATTAAAAATGATAACATGTCAAAATTTATTAACGAATATGACGAATTGTCATCCCTAATTACATCATCAGATCCGTATATTACGTATGAAGATGGTGATTATAGTGACGAAGTGTTAAATGTGCTTGAGCTTCAGGGATTTAAAATTCAGCGTGCGCAAAAAATTAATATTCCAATTCCAGATGATGAAGATGATGATGAGGATGACGATGAGGATAAAGATGATGTCTTTGTTGATGATGAAGATAATGAAATCAAAATTACGTGTGTTGGTGGGAATTTAAAATGTAAAGAAAAACAAACCAAACACGCGATCAGTATTGAGGGCAGGATTATGACAATTTAAATTTGATTTATATTTAATAAAAAAATAAAATATGTGTATTTTGTTATAAATATTTTTTAATTGACAAATATATTAATATATTTATTATAAAAATATACTTGAAATATTTCTATAATTTCATTGGCTACATTATCATCAATTGCCGTTAAAATATTAATCAAATCTTTAATATCAAATTCGATTGGCGATTTTAATAATATATTTTGTAAAAATAATATCCAAGGACGACAATATCCTTGGAAAAAAGATTTTTGACATTCAGACGTAATTTTTTTATTTAAATTTACGCTAATATTTGATGTTAATGGATCAAAATAAAAATCTATCATTGAAGCATATTGTGTCAATAATTTAAAAAATAAAGATTCAAATTTTGATGTTATATTAATATTTATTTTATCAGCCAAATTGCTCATAATTTCATCAAAATAACCAAAATTGCCATTTGGATCAAAAACATATATGATTCTTTCTAATTTATCAAAAATTAATAAAATAGAATGTGCAGAATGTGTTTGTTTGATAATTGGATCGATAAAAATAAGTTCGTATGGTAAATATCGTCCAGTGTAAAAATTTAATTTGTTATTTAAAGTATTCGGATCAATAAGTTGACAAATAATACCATTTTTATTTATAACAACATAAAATGGTAGAGTTTCTTTATCAAAATTATAAAAAATATTGACATCAAATTTGCCATTATAATCAACACAACCAGTAAAAAATTTGTCATTATTATTAAAACTTATGTCGGGAAACATTATTGTGTTTATTTGGTTGCATATTTTAGCATCTAAACTAATTATTTTATTATATATATTTGATGTTAAATCATTGCAAAAATATGGATTTTTATCTAAATTTACTAATTCATCATAAAATTTTGGAAGAATATTATTATATAATTGCATGTGATCGAAACGAATATCGATAATTGACATTAACAATACTGATAATATTAGTTGAAGTATTAAGGGGTTATATTATAATAATTTCAATTTTTTATATTTCATGTTCGAACGACGTTCGAACATGAAATATAATATAATTGCCATAGCGTAGCGGTTTCAATTTTTTATATTCAAAAAATCATCATAACATAAAATCAAAACGTTATCAAATTTTAATATATCATTATATCCTAGTCTAAAAATAATACAACCAAAACCATAATTCGAAATATATTTTTTAACCTGTTTTGTGATTTTTGATATAATAAATTTAATATTCGAACCATAAAAATTTTTAGCATCAATCCAATTGATTTTTTTATTATTTAATATAAGTTCAGATTCGATAAGAAAATCAGGTGTGTTAATTGGATTTCCAAATTGTTTAATTTGTTCTTTTACTAACTGTTCTTGTGTTTTGTATTTCACATTTAATAATTTTAATTTATTTTCAACTAATGTTTCAAAATTTTTTGATTCTTTTTCAATCATACTTTGATCAAGTTGAAAATAAATATCATGATATATAGCTTCATTAAGTTGATTAAAATCGTATTTCGATAAAATATTTGTATGTTTTGAATTTGCTAATGAAGATATTTTGTCATGATATTTGTTTTCTAATATAAATTTCATGATAGTCATTGGGGAAAGTTTAATTTTTTTTGATAAACTGACGATATTATTTTTTTCATATAATTTTTGTATTGTGTGTGAATGTTTATTTAGTTTATAAAAATTAGTTATGATATGATTTTTCATAAAATTATGCTTCATCGATGCGATTATATTTGTGTCGATCGTTATGTTATATTTATTTTTAATTTTTTGTTGCATAATTTTTAATCTTTCATCAGAAATTCTATCGTAATCAATTTGGATATATTTCGTTATATATTTTTCTATTTCGTTAGGTATAATGCATTTACTTTTTTCGTTGCTCATATTAATAATAATAATATATAACATTTTTTCATTCCATATGTTAGATTTTATTTAAATATATGTTACTGCTTAATATAAATTAAATGAACATGTACGAAAAAATTTCAAGAAAATGTATTGTCGAAAATATTAAATTAAATCCTAATTTTGATTTTAACACGACAAAAAATTACAATCATATTTATATCCAAATTCAAATGATAAACATTTTTTTAGCTGATAAATATTTTGGAGTATATTCGATAGAACCAGAAGAAGAATGTATTAAATTTTATAATCGATGTCGCGAATTAATTGAAACTAATACAGAATGCAAAAAATGTTATGATGATTTTGTATTGAATTATGTTTATTCAAATTAAAATATATTCTTCAATCAATATTATGTTTGCGATAAACTCGTTATATTTTTTTAATTTATCTTGGTCCCTTTTTATATTTATAATATTTAACAAATATGACGAATATTATAAATTTATTAACTTTTTGATCGCGATATTAATATTACAAAAATTTATTTTTGTAATGATTTAAATATTTAGTGTTTATATAGTAATAATATAATATGAATCAACAAAGTTTTACTGGTTGTTTAGCACAACTTTGTATGGTTAATGAAGAAGATAAATATTTTCCAAGAAAATATAGTAGTACATTATGTTATGAAGAAATTAATTCAAATACTAATTTTGAATTAATACGTTTTTCTGATATTATTAGTTTGTATGGTTTAATGATACCAATAAATATTAATTTAAATGATATTTATGATTTTGAATTAAAAATAGGTGGAAATACGATAACGAAAATATCATTTGATTTATTATTACAATTATCTATTATTAGTGAATTGGATGATAAATATTACATCAAATTTAACGATAACATATTTAAATTTTTTACTCATATCAAAACAAAAGAACAGTACACTGTTGATGGTATTCCGTTGTTAGCATTACAATATCATACAGTCGAACTTATATTAACATCAAAAAATAATTTTAAATACGAGCTAATCAAATGTAATAAATATTTAGATAGTAACGAACGACAATTTTTAGCGCAAACTGGTCAAGAAATTTTTATAAATAATTTTCATGTCGATCATGAATTATCAAATAAAATTAAAATTACTTCCGAACATATTTCGACAGGATTATTTATTCAAACTACTGACGAATTAATTAATTTTAATATGCAATTTGATAAACATGATAGATTTATTATGGACAAGAATATGATAAAAATATATTGTAAATTAATTAATATGTCAAACTCATGGACAAATAAACATAGTAATATGATTTTAAAATGTATGCAACAAAAATTACCTGAAGAAATTTGTTGTATGCTTTTGCATGAATGTAAACAAATCAGTATTAAGAAATATTTATATTGGATACCATTCGAACCAAATAAAAATTGGTTTGATGATATTAAAGAAAATGAATTATCCGGTCACATTAATTTTGGTCGTAATAGTAATCCTAATATTAATCTTTTTGGTTCTGTTAATGTTAAAACGAAACATGACATATATGATATTAAAGTTTATACTCTTGAAAAACGATTATTGCGAATAATGTGTGGCATGGCAGGATTTGCTTTTAATTAGTCAAAAATTGAATAAAAATATGTTTATTCAAATTAATATATATTCTTCGATCAATATTCTGTTCGCAATAAACTCGTTATATTTTTTAATATCAATGTCATTATGATTTTTATCATCATAACTAATATAAAATTTAATAATTTCATTAACATTTTTTTGAAAATATGTGTTTAATTTTTTTAGATCGTTCATATCAGTAAAAATTTGATTGAATAACTTTGAAGATCCTCTAAAAATATCAGATTTACCAATACTTAAATTAGTACATATTTCATCCAAACATAACGAATAATATTTATGTCGTGTTTCATCATGTATGTCAATTAAAATATTAATAATGTTGTAAATAATAACACCAACAAAAATATTCTTATTTTTCCTACCGAATACTTAAATTAGTACATATTTCATCCAAACATAACGAATAATATTTATGTCGTGTTTCATCATGTATGTCAATTAAAATATTAATAATGTTGTAAATAATAACACCAACAAAAATATTCTTATTTTTCCTACCGAATATTTAAAATTTGTATATATGTATACATCATATCACACGTTTCATTAATTTTATTTTCGATCATTTTTTGTTTTTGTTTTTTATAACTAACTTTTGTAAACAATCGTAATGGTTTTTGTAATTCGCCATTCGAGTTGGACATTTTTATTGGTTATCAATAATTTAAGTTATATAAGTTATTTATTTTTCAATTTTAATACAACATTATGTGCCAATGAATATATAATAATTAAGTGCGTGTATAATTATAATGATTAATAACAAAAAAAAACATATACGGAAGCAATGGTTATGAGTATAAATGTTTATAACATATTTACGTGTTAAATTAAAATTATAATAAATTATTACAAAATCAGGTCTAATATTACAATTTTGCCCCAAATTCAGGTTTTTTTTTAAACACCAAAATTTAATGTTTAAAAAAACCTGAATTTGGGGCAAAATTGTAATATTAGACCTGATTTTGTAATAATTTGTTTTATTATATAAATACGTCTGTTTTATCGATTTTTTTAAATTTTATTAAAGTAGGCACAGTATAATGAATTTTGTTTATATACGAATTTTTTTGTTTATAATAATTTTGTAAGAATATATTAGTTTTAATTTTTTCATTAAAATGTTTTAACGTATATTTACGTTTATCGACTTTTGACATATTCGAAAAAATTGATGAAGATGCAAAATGTTCATATATTTCAGATATTTTAATAGGTTCATTATTTTTATTTTGATTATCTAATTCATATATTGTAGAAAACCAATCGTATATATCATCTGAACATGCTAAATATTCATTAGATTTAATTTTACATTCATTAGGCATAGCTAATAATTTATATCCATTATTTTTAAATTTGACATAATATTTACACAACAAATCAAACAATGTTTGTTTATATTTAAGTTGGAAATCATTTGTTTTATAATAAGGATTACCAATAAATACATTCGTTTTATCAACTAAATTATCATATATTTCTTTGTTAACAAATTTACTAACGAATGGAATTACTCTGATTCTTCTGTTTATACTTTGTCCAACTTCATCAATTTGTGGTAGCTCATTACATTCTAAGATTAATGTTAATTTTAATCTAACGATACACTCATTAGAATGTAACTTACGAGCATTTAATGTTTTGTCACCTGTTATTTCTTTTAAAGTTGACGAACAAATACGACGATTTTTATTTGGCTCTTGACATAACACAAAACGTTTATTGTTTAAAAGAGCGATTTGTGGATTACCACCATTTTGAATTTCTTGTAATAAAACATTCGAAGGTAGCTTATATGCATATTCACCTAACATTTCACACATTAGACTATTAATTAAAGATTTACCATTACCACCTTCTCCTGTCGCAATAAATAAATTTTCTAATTGTTCACCATACATACCAGTTGATAAAATCATTAAATAATACTCCTTAATATTTTTATCGGGAAATATGGTGTCGAGTAATTTATCTAACTCATTTAATTTATTAATATCATTCAAATCATTATAATTATATCCAACAGTCATTTGAATATACTGATCATATTTTGGTTCAATCCAACATGAATTATTTAGATCATATATTTTATTGTTAAATGCAATCAAATTAGGATTTGAGTCGAACGTTATGTCATTATTAGTTATTTTATTTAATATATCACATATTATAGCTTCCCTAAATCGAATAGAACGTAAATTTTGAACATTTTTTAATAAAATATTAATTTTATTAATTTTTTCTTTGTTAATGTTAATGTCAACATTAAATAATTTTAACAAATTATTAATGTAAAAGACTAAATTATGATAAAATTCATCATCAACAAAATTATTTAATGAAGAATATTTTTTATCATCTTTTTTCCAATAAACACCCGTATAAATATATAATTGGTTGTTACAATATAAATATTTATCACCATACAATAATTTAAAATAATCAGCAATCATACCAGACGTAAAAGGAGGATTATATAAATCAACACTAATATTTTTATCTAAAATAGGTAAATAATCTTGGTTCATTTCTTTATTAATAAAATTCAAATCAAATCCTAATTTATCTTTTATTAGTAAATTAAATTCACTTAATATATTTTGTTTATAAATTTGTTTATCAATCATTAAGCCATCAGCACATAATACACAATTATTATCGATAATATATCCTTTTTGAACACAATAATTAAATAGCTCAGATAAAATTCTTATTTCATATTCTTGTAAGAAAAATGAAGAAACAGATCCAGCCAAATTTGTTAATGGTTTATTTTGAGTTTCTTTTGTGTCGATGACATATTTTTTAATTTCTTCATTATTTTCGACAATTATTGATGATATATTATTAAATTCATTTTTAAAATCTATTATAAATTGTAATGGTTCGTTAATAATATTATTATCGGACATCCATGAATTAAAGTTACCGCCGTATAAAATTCTAATAAAAAGATTTTTTGCGATATCTTTATCAACATTATAATGATTCATAATTATGTCTAAATATTTTTGACGATTAATAACATAATCTTTCAAAATGTCACATTTTATATTATTATGCTCACAAATCTGATATAAAATTGTTGGATGACAATTAACAATATCGATGTCAACATAAAAATTTTTAGCTAATGTATGTCTAATTTCTCGTCTGATTGAAAATAAGCCTAATGAACGCAAAGGATTAGATCGTCCAAATGGATTGTTTGTTGATTTAATATATTTGACATGAGCTGTATTATTTTGAACTAGTTCTTTATATTTGATTAGTTGTGTTTTTTCATTTTGGTACGAAATAAATGGATTATGAAATGTTTCTTTTAATAAATTACTATTAATTAACTTATCTAAAATAAATATATCAATTTTTTCATAACATGTAATACCATCTAATATGGATGATATTTGTGATAAATTTAGTGATAATTTATTTTCCATTTTTAAATATATAATATTTCTATATATTTTTGTTTCATAATTATACGCAAATATCCAATAAATTAAATAAAAAAATATTTATAAGTTTAAAACAGCATAAAAAATAATCATATATATTATAAGTATATGAATTATATTATGACAGAACAAAATGATAACATAAATGTCAAACAAAAAAAAATTTATAAAAAAAATATCAAATTCAAAAAAGAAAGACTTGATATTTTGTTAAAAATATATACAATAATTGGATTAAATGAAACAAATAAAAAATTTACAACACTTGATATAAATGAAATAAAACAAAATCAAATAATGGAACTTGTACCAGAAATAACGAAATATTTTCGAGTATCATCATGGAGTTATTTTAATAAAAAAAAGATTATCGATAAACCTCATTTATCAATTATAAGATGTATATTTCGAGAAATGAATATAACATACGCATGTTCATCTTGTAAAATTAAAAATGAAAATCAAGAATATATAAATACAACTATTTATATATTAAATAACTTATAAATATATTAGAATTCTTCTATTAATTTAATAATTTTATTTGATTGTTCTTTGGTAACATTACCAATAGTTCCAATAACAATATTGTCACGTGTAAAAATATTTTTGATAACATTTTTTACTTGTTCTAAAGTCACATTTTCTATTTCTGATAACATATCTGATAAACTTAGTAACGGTTTGTTTGTTAACATATTCAAACCATAATACATTAAATATTCATAAGGATCTTTAAATTGAAATAGAAGACTTGTTTCATTTTGTTTTTTACATTTATTTAATTCTTCTTCAGTAACACCATTTTCTACCATATTTTTAAGTTCCATTAATATTTCTTTTATAGCGTTGACAACAACATTATTATCGACACCGACATTAATTATCATTTGTCCAGTATCACTAAAAGTTCTATTAAAAGATGAATTATAATAGCTAATACCTAATTTGTTTCTCAATAAATTAAATAGTCTTGAACTAAACCCATTTGACAAAATATCACATAATAAATCGGTTACAATACAATTTTTGTTATATGTGTCAAAAGAATTAAAAACGATATGTATAACAGTTTGATTAATATTTTTTTTAACATTAATGTGTCGTTTAGTTTTAGTATTTAATTGCGTGATTTGTTGAACATTTATGTTGTCTGTTAACTTATCATAAAATAAGTTATCTGATAAATTATATAACTTTAATTTTGACTTAAATAAATTTTCGATAGTTTCGATTACTGAATTAGTATCAAAATTTCCACTTACACATAATAAACAATTTTTTGGGATATAATTTTTATTTTTAAAATTTATAATATCTTGTCTTGTTAAATTTGATACTGTTGTTTCATATCCAATAATTGGTCTTGCTAATGTATCATCAATACCTCCGAATATATTTTTATATACAGCATTATTCAATTGTCGTTGATTATTATCTTCATTCATTCTCAACTCTTCTAAAACTACATTTCGTTCTTTTTTAATATCTTCTTCAGGATAAGTCGGATTAAGATATAAATCGATTATGACACTAATAATTTCGTCAATATCACGTGGATCACCTGAAATATAATATAATGTAAATTCATGCGCGGTCATAGCATTATAATTAGCACCAATCGAATCTAATTTAATCATAAGTTTTTCAGACGAAAATTTGGTAGTTCCTTTAAAAGTCATATGTTCTAAAAAATGAGCGATACCAAAAGCTTCAGTTTCATTACGTGAACCAGCTTTAATAAAAATTCCGACAGTTATGGTATTAGAAGTAGGTAATGGAATAAGTAAAGTGTTCATAATTTTATTTTTATAAAATTGTAAAATAGTTTTTTGAAATTTAGAATGATTTTTTGTTTTAGATCCACCTGACTGATTGTTATTATTTTCAAAATTTAATATACCTACAATATCTTCTATCATTATAATATAAAATAACAAATTAATTTTCATGAACAGATTTATTTACAACTAAACGATATGAAATAGCATGTAACGAATTTGTATTTATTCTGTTAATTCTAATAATATCACCTTTATGAGCAAATAAATATTTAACCATAGGATCATCATGACAAATACGTGATAAATCTTTTTCTTTAACTTTATATTCTTTCTTAAATTGTTCAATTTCTTCTTTAGTTAATAGCTCATGTTTTGGAACAAGATGATGTTTGGCAATATCAATTTCAATATCAGAAATTTTAAACACTTCAAAATTTTGAGTATCCCTAATTTGTTTTTCTGCTTTTGTCGAAACATTATTAACAATTAATATTTTGTGATAGTTAGGATATTTAGAAATAAATGTATCAATCTCTCTATCATTTTTAAGTGTATTTAGATCATAATTATAAAATTTAATAGCTACTTGTTTATCATCACACTGAATATATGTTGAATCAATAATTTCAACTTGACCAGCGTTTTTAATTAGCTCATCAAAATGTTGTGTTGGGTTATTTGAAATCCATTTTCTAGCAATTAACATACTAACTATTGTAGTTAATGCTTTATGAATACGTTTTAATTCATTTGATTCTAATGAACTGTTAATATTTGGTTGCATTAATAATATAATAGTTAGATATAATTTTAAATTATATCAATCAATAAAAAAAGCAATTTTTTTATCAATTAATTCATAAGTAATAATAAGACAATGCAATGACATAATCTTATAATTCATTCAATAATAACAAATTTATTATCGATTATTGAATGAATTATAAGATTATGTCATTGCATTATTTTATTATGTTTAATTAAATATAGTGAATTGGATATACAAGTTAAGAAGATGTGATTATTAATATAACAGTTGTCTAAATTTATTTTCATGTATAAATTTAACTTCTTCTTCTAAATTTTTAATTATTTCATCAATTTTTTCTAAATTTGATGATGGGATAAATGGTATTAAATGTTGTTCGTATAAGTATTCGTATGGTTTTAGAATATAATAAAAATGCCATGGCATCATACTTGATTTAGGATAGGATAATATAATTAAATTTTGTAATTTAGGTATAAGATATGGATAAGTGTTATGTAAAATTTTATAAAAATCTATTACTGTAATTGCATCATCATTTAATTTTTTAAAAATTTTAAATAAATAATCATATGTTCCTAAACCACTACCATATTTTAAATAAAGTTCTTCAAATTTAACAAATCGTAACTTATCAATCATATGAACAGGAATTTTTCGTTCTATATACGACATATTATAAAATCTTTTTTTTCCAGTATAAATATAATCAATAAGGTCAGTACAAAAAGTATTAATGTCAGCAGTATATAAATTTAATATATTTGAGTCAGGATTATCGATATTTTGAATAGTTTTAAAATCTTCGAGTAATGTTTTTTTCTCTATTCCTGATTTGTTTATTATATTTTCAACAATATTTGCATAAGAAGAATAATTTCCATGTATAATGGCTGTACTTATATTTAATGATTTCGCTAATCCAGATATCCAATGTATTAATAACTGATCTGTTATACTATTAGCTAATCCTGAAAACCTATGATAATAATTAACACTAATAATATTTCTAATCTCAATTAACATATCTATCTGCCCGTTAGATGGATTTTCAATAGTTAAATAAATTTCATCACCCAATGTTTTATTTTGTTCATCTTCTTTTTGTAAAAAGAAAAATTTTGAATATACTTTATTTTGTGTTAAAAAATAAACATAAAATTTATAATCAATTTTTCCTATCCTTGATATAAATTGACGCCTCATATTTAATTTTGGTAAATTATTAAAAAAATTTAACATTTTTTCCGATGATGTTGATCCATCAAATTCTTGTTTATAAAAATCAATAATAGGGATTGTAACATTATAATGTGAGTATTTATTAACAAAATAATTAATGTCATAACTTAATGGTTCAATATATTCGAATGTATATTTTTTATTTATTTTTTTTTCTGCAAGTTTATTCCAATGATAATATTTAAAATCATTATCGATTTCAATTAATTTAAGTTTGGAAGGTGGTAATAAAACTTCTTGTTCATGAGGATAATTTGAATAAGATTCCATTAGTAAAGCTATTCCTGAAATATTTTTTTTAAGTTTTATTTTTAACAAAATAAATCCGAATACATTATTTTTCATTGAATAAAATGGATTTCTTGTTGTCGATATAAAACTATTTTCATTAAACATATCACCAACTTTTAATTCATTTAAATAATCATCATTTTCAATAAAACGATATACTTCATAATCAGAATCAAATTGTGGCGTATTTTTAATTATTTTTAAAAAATTATCGATATGTGAATTTAAGTCTGGATCTAAATTTGATTCTTTATTTCTTAAATAATTATTAAAATAATAAGACCCAAATAATGTGTAATATTGAACATATGCTTTTGCGTTGTTATATAAAATATATAACTGATTATATATTAACATTTGTGTATTGATCTCATATTTAGATAAACTTTTACATATTTTTCTAAGTTCGTCTTCTTTATAAGACCATGGTTTTATGATATCATCTTTAATTATTTTTAAATTAAGTGCCATACTTACCAATTCTGATTTTGTATAATATGGGCTCTGATAATTTTGATATGGTAGATATGATGGTTTAATACATGACGTTATTTCTCGTGTGTTTGGATTGGTGTTTAAAAAAATATCAGTATAAGTTTCCTTAAGAATTTGAAGATCATAATTACTGATAAAATTAATATTTTTATTGATCTTATCAATGTATTTTTCGATCCAACCATTATTTTTAATATTTATATTACTAATGTCATTTTTTGTTTTATTTAATAATTTTATTATCTTATTGTCCGGAAATCTAAAATTAAACATCACTACTTTTGTATACACATCTTCGTATTGTACAATATAAATATTTTTAGTTGCATAATCAAATAATGGAATTTTATATGTGAGTCTTGATATGTAAATTTTTGAATTATTTATGTATTCTTTAATTTTATCATCATTAATTTCATCAATTAATTCTTTTAATTTATTATATTGTTTAAGCTGTTCTAATGATGGTATTAATGCTAAATTATTGTACATTTCATCAACAATATTATTATCATCAACTTCAATAATATTATTTGATTCTTTTTTTGAATAATATAAAACAATTTTCATATATATATCATAATATTAAATATTATTTTAATTTTATAATTCAATTATTTAATATTGTTATATTAAATAATTATCATAACTTAGTAGTTTCAAAAAAATAATAGCAAAACAAAATAATTTTGATATTATTTTTTCTTTTCCTTTTTTTTAATATTTTGTGTTCCATTCGTGTTACTCACTCCAACATGTTTTTGCTGTGTTTTGTTTGTATTATTTGATTGACATTGTTTTTGTTCTTTTAATTTTTCTGTATTACGAACATGTTTTGAACTATACGGATTTGAATTTTTATTTTTTTTAGCATTTAATTTGTCGATTCGTTTCGTATTTGTTTCGTATTCCATTTTAATAATAACATATTATACTAAATATATCAACACAATTATTATTCAATTATTTTGTATAAATTGGAACCACTTCATATATTTTTTTATATCGATAGTTTATCGATATAAAAAATTGAATTAGCATAATAGCTGCACCCAATTTTTTATTTAAATAGTTTGTATGTACAAACTATTTAAATAAAAAATTGAATTATAAACATATTGGATTAAATAACTAATTATACAATTATATTAAAAAAATCATGACATCAATTAATATTAATGGATCGACACGTGGTGAAGTATTAGCATCGTTATATAATAATGCAAAACCAATGGGAATGGGATTTTTACATTTTGATCCATCAGGTATGACACCCGAAGAAGCAGAAAAACATTTATCAAACTCATTATATATTGATTATTTAAAAGGAAGATGTATTAAAGTTGATTTTCGTAATTTTCCAATAATTGACTCAAGATTGTATGATCGTGATTATGGTATTGGTGCCGCCAAAAAATGTATTGACAATTTAAAAAATAAATCAGAACAACCAAAACAACAAACTCAACAAATTTTAAATAACACAGAAAATGGAAAATCATTTAACAGTCTAACAACGACATTATCAAAATTCGATAAAGTTTTATTTGTTAAATCATATTGCGATGAACTCGAACGAAACGGAGTACCATATCCACATGATTGGTTCATGTTTATGGAATTAGTTAAAGAACGTGCTGTATTTATGGGATCAATGGGTGGACGGATTTATGTACCTCTTGATTCACAAGTTATTAAAGAGGTATTAGATTAATTTATAAAATTTTATTGAACTTTGCACTCATTCGGAACATTTCCTGATTGTGAAGATGAATAAACTTTGGTTCGTATATTTGGTTTATTTTGTTGGTTAAAAGGAAATCCTACGCCAAACGGTGTTTCTGTCCCAAATTGAAATTCTTGTTGCATTGATGGATTATTTTCTATATTTATTTTAGGACCTCTTGATGATCCAAATGATCCAACATTATTAAAAACTTGATTAAATATTTCAAAATTTTCATCATCATCTTCAGAAATTTTTTCTTCAATATTATGAATTTGTTTTGTTGGTGATGGTTCTGATTTAGTATAATTATAATTAAATGCATGTTTTAATTTTTTAATGGTTGCTTCTGATATATCATATTGAATATCAAAATGTATTTCGATATCTGATTTAGTTAAGATATCATTTTCATCAATTTTACTAAGTCCCATACCTTTAATAATATAAATATTATCTGGTTTAATTATTTTATCATGTTGAATTATAATCGGTTTGTTTTGAATATGTGGTATAATCATTTCAAATCCACATAATGATTGTGCTAAACTAATTTTTTGTCTTGTTATGATATTAAAACTAGATGGATTTATTTTATATGTATTGTCTTGTTTAGGACACAAAATTATAATCATATCACCAGATTTTTCATCTAATTGTTTACCTTTTCCTTCAAAAATAATTGGTTTATTTATAGGTTTAGTTGAATCATATTTAATTTCTATTTCGATTGGTTCTATTTTTTGTTCTTTAGTTTTTGAATTCAAAATAAATCTGTTTAATTGTAATTTTTTATTAAAACCATTTAATGCTTCTCGAATTGATATATTTATTTGAATAACTTCTTTTAATTTATATTTGATCATTAATTCTTCTTGCATTTGTTCATTCATATTGATTTCATCATTTTCATCACAAATTCCATATTTATCATATTTTTCTTTTTTTTCGGGATTTTTTAATATATCTCTTGCTTTTGATAAATTTTCGAACATTTCTTTTGCTTTTGGGTCTTTATTTTTATCTGGATGATATTTAAAAGCTAATTTTTTAAAATTTTTTTCTATTGTTTGGATATTATCTGTTTTTGATACTTCAAGAAGTTCATATGGGTTAAATATTGAACTATTAATTTTTTGATTCGATTGTAATTGTTCTTCCATTAAAATAATTAGTTTATGATTCTTTTATATAACATATATAAAAAATTTAATATATAAGTTTATATATTAAATTTTTAAATTATAACAAGATTTGGTGTCGTAATATACAACATTTTTTTATCTTCATTATATACCAAATCAAACGTGATTTTATATATTTTTTCATTATTTTTGATATAATCCGAAATATAATATGAACCAAGAGATGTACCTATAATTTTACTTAAATTTGTACAAGGTCGTATATAACAAATCGTGTCAAATAATTTCACGACATCATTTTTTGTAACTTTGATTTTAAAAATACCAATAATTTCGGTTGAAACTATTGTATCATTATTAACTTCAGCCTTAATTAATGAAATTTTTATTTCTTCATCAATATTAACATTATTGATAAATGATATGTCACGAACAATTTGATAATTATTTTCATCGATTTTTAGAAATGGTCGAGAAAAATAATCTTCTTTGTTTTGTACAGATTTAATGAAGTACATTTTTAATTAAACATTAACGTATATAATAACAAGAAAACATAGAACATTGATAAATTAATTTTTTCAATTTTTTATCTTCATAAGCCAGTCATTATTTGTTATAAAATTATGAGAATCAGTTAATTAATCTGAAATTTATTATTTAATAAATCATTGGTTTGAAATTTAACATCTTCCAAATAATCTGAATATTGTCCAGTCCCATCAGAATCAACTATTATTTTCCATAATTCTAAAGTTTTTTTAATAATTTCAACATTATTTGATGCAGCACATCGTTTAATATGTGATATCATACCTTCGACATTTCCACTAGTAATCAGATCACGAATATTAATATTATCGTCTGCTTGATTTATTTTTTGTAAGTCAATATGAGTCGTTTGTTCGATATTATTTTCATTCGGAATAATTTTAATTTCATCTTCAACAATTTTTTTAATTTGATTTCTTAAAGTATCAATAGTTTTTTTATATAAACGTTCGCAGTCATCAAATTGTTTTTTTCTAATAATGTACGAAGATTGTGACTCACAAGCTTTTTTACCGTTTTGTAAAATATCATAATGTGATTCATTTTGAATATTTGACACGATCATCATATGATTAAGCTGTGATTGCATTCCATTTTCAAAATAATATGATAAAAGATATGCAAATGAAGCGTTAGCACCATAATATAAACAATCATGTATAGGATTATTACCATTCCAAATACTTTGCAACACATAATTTAACCATTTTTTTTCTGTTTCATTAACTTTTTGCGATGCAATCCTAATATCTTCTTCAGAATATTCCGTGTTAACTTTTTTTTGAGAAATTCGTAAATTATTAATAAATTTATTTCTTACACGCATATATGCGCGAATACTTTCAGAATGTGTATTTTGTACTTCCGTTGGATTACCATGAACAGCTCTATATAATGGAAGATTTTTAAGAATAATTTTTTCAATATCAACAGAATCAGATTTAATTAAACGATGAAAAAAAATAGCGGTCGCTTGCATACAAATTAGTTCAATCAAATTATCTTGTTCTTCTTCGACGACTGATAATTTTCCACTAAAAAATTTATTTTTTGTCATATAAGTTTTATTATCATTATATGCAATCGCACAAGCCATTAAACCTTTTAATGTATGATCCATCGATCCAGATTTTTCTAAACCACCAATATGTTTAACCCATTCATACTCACATTGTGGAATTTCAAACTCATTAATTCCTGTGCGTTTTTGATAATATTCAGGTAAGTGTACATTTTCTTGACGCGAAACATGTGATGAAAAACTTTTACGTTTTACTTCAGAAAATTGTTCTTTCATATTATTTACTCCAACAAGTTCTCGTCGTGTTTGCGAACCTTGTTCACTAACGTTCGCGACTCGTCCTTGATTTTGTTCACTTTTATAATTTGAAATTGGATGCATATTATTTGTTTCATTATATTTGTTATTATTTTCTCGTTTAATATAATTATTTGAGTTATGTGTTCCATTATGTTGAAAAGTATCTTTTCTTTTATTTGTAAAAACATGATTCCATTCTTTTGTTTCATTAGTGATATTAAAAGTTTTAAATCTAGTTTTCTGTATATTCGATTCTTCTTTTTGTACATTTTTATTTTCTTGAGTTCCATCCGTGTTAATCACACCAACAAGTTCTAATTGTGTTCCGTTCGTGTTATTCAATTTGATTGGTTCTTTTTGTATTGGTTTAATATCTTCTGTTTTTGATACGGTTTTATTATTATTTTCTTCACTTAATCTGTTATCAGATTCTTCATTTAGAAGTTCGAAAACATTTTGATTCATTATTGATATTCTTAATACACATATTAATAATATAATGCTTTAAATATAATAAATTTCAATTTTTTGTTAATAAATACGACATTATATTTTTATTATAATTTATGGAGACCATTAAAATTGTTATTAATCATTTAATTTAATAATATTACTATATAACATTGTTTAATTTTTGCTAGCTCAATGAATTCAAAATGTATTTTTGTTATATCTTCATAATATTTTCATAATATTTTTCAACATTATTATCATTAAATTGATCTTAATATGGATATAAATATTTTGTTAATTCATGTTTTTCTTTATGTGATTAGTGGAAAATTAAAAAATATTTAATTTTAAATTAATATTTAATTTAGAGTTAAATATCTTTTATTTTTTTCATTAATAACATTATAAATAAAAACATGAATTCAATAGAAAGTGAAGATGATTACTATTTAACAATGAATCATTTCAGTAAAGTAAATTTTGACAGACATATTTCAGATTCTGATAGCGATGAGATCGAAGAAAAAAATGATTTAAAAAAAAAAACTAGTTCTGTAGAAAAATCTTCTGATGAATCAGATAATGATGAAGAGTTAAGTGACGAAAAAAATAAAGAACATGAAGAAAATAAAGAAGATGAAGAAAATAAAGAAGATGAAAAAAAAGAATCAAAAAAGGAGTCTGATATATTTAAGGAAATGAAAATAGATAGTAATGATCAGTTTAATACTAAAACAGATGGAAATGAATTTTTTGGAGAAGTATTAAAAAATAAATATTTGATATTAAAAAAATTAGGTTATGGATCGTTTAGTTCAGTTTGGATGGCATATGATGTTATTAAAAATGAATTAGTTGCAATAAAAATAATAAATCCGCAAGATTATAAAGAAGGAATGCTTGAGTTGAAAATACTTAAAAATTTAGAAGATTTTGATAACACATATTTACTAACAATGAATGAATGTTTCGAAGTTCGTCCTATTCATAAAAAATATTATACACAAGAATATAAAAAAAAAAATAAGAAACATTATAATCATATCGCAATTGTACTGCCATTAATGGCATGTTCGACATATGATTTAATTAAATGTGAAGAATATGAAGATGGTTTACCATTAGAAGTTTGTAAAAATATAATGTACCAAATGTTGTTAGGAATTAAAGAACTAGAAAAAAATGGATTAATGCATACAGATATTAAACCAGAAAATATTTTAGTATGCGGATTATCAAGAGAAGCAGAAATATTATTAGAATTAATACACGATATAGATATTAAAAAATTACACACACAACAATTAGAAAAAGCGAAAAAAGAGAACCCAAAATTAACAAATGATGATATATGGTTAATTTCATACAAACTGTATAAAGAAACAGCAAAAAGTATAATTAAATTTATAAAACATAATATGGAAAAAATAAAAGAACAAATGAAAAAATGTAAAGTATCATCAAAATATATTAAGGATATTAAAATAAAAATATGTGATTTTAATCTCGTTTTGAATGTCGAAGATAGGTTGGGCGATGAAACATTAGAAATACAAACAAGATATTATAGAGCTCCTGAAATTATAATAGGATCAGGATTACATCAAAAAACAGATTATTGGTCGATTGGGTGTGTATTATTTGAGTTGTTGACAGGTGATATTTTATTTGATCCGGACAAAGATAAAAATAGAAGTAGAGATATTCATCATATATATTTAATAGAAGAATTAGTTGGTCCAATTCCAAAATGTATGATGAACAAAGCAACAAATGGTGAAGAATTATTTGATAAAGATGGACATATAAAAACGATTGGTAAACGAGTAAAAAGATGGGAGATAAAAGATGTTTTTAAAGACAATTATGATAATATGGGATTATCTGAAAATATAATTAACAACGTTGTAAGATTTATGAATAATACGTTAAATACTAATCCGATAAGTAGACCATCGATTAAAACAATGATCGATATGATTAAAAATATTGACAACATTGAATATGTTTATAAAAAAAAATAAAGTTCATACCCACGAACTACAAACATTGCCACAACCAATACCAATACTTGAAATATTACCACCAAAACCAGATGAACAACAATTTGAGACACAATAATTTGGAATATTATGTGCGCAACACATTGTTGTGGCTGATTTTTCTTTACATAATTGTTTAAGTTTATGTTCTAATTCTTTAATATTATTTGGTTCATATTTTAAAATAGGATTATGTGCATTTTGAGATGCTGCTTTTATTATTTTTGGAGTTTTATTTTTAATTAAATATAACGCTTCTTTATTTTGTAGAACAGCATTAATTAATTCTTCTTCTGTCGGATCATTTATATATTCAATTGATAAGCCATTTTGTTTTATCGCATTATGTCTTAGTATAAAATCAGGATTTTGAATATAACGAATAGCCAAACCATTATTATTAACTGCAATAAGTTTAATTTTATAAGATGGATTAGGTATAAATTGAATCGCAAGCCCATTTTGAAATACTGATAATAATTTAATTTCTTCATCAGGATTTTTGATATGACGAATAGTTAAACCGTCTTTATTAACTGCTAATTTTTGCATTTCTTTATTTGGAATAAATTTAATTGTATTTGGGTCAAGATTAATCGCAATATTACAAATAATCAATTCGAGAGGTTGTGACATATATTGAATCGAGTAAGGATCTTTACGAATATCAGATATTAATTCTGACATTTTATATGAATAAAAATTATCTTGAATAGGTCCAAACATATTTAATTCGATTTATAATAGTTCAAGACAATGGGGATATAATAGTTATTTTTTTTCAATTTTTTATATTTTATGCTCAAACTTGTTCGAGCATGAAATATAACACAATGATTCCAATTTTTTTATAACAAAGTAATTTCATAATATATTTAAGATATTCATTAGTTAGCCTTTCGTGTTATGACATCCATGCAATTTTTATTTAATAATTTCATAATAATAGTGGTTAAAAAATTGATTAAAAAAATTGATTAATTAAAATTAAAATGAGTTTAAATGTTTGATTACATATATAATAATTAAGTATATAATAATTAATAATGGTTAATAAATTTTATGTTTTTACGGATGGATCATGTATTAATAATGGTAAAAAAAATTCTACTGGTGCGATAGGTATATTTTTTGGAGATAATGATCCTGATAATATTGGTCAAGCAATTGTAAATGAAAATGACATAAAAATAACAAATCAAACAATGGAACTTATTGCGTGTGTACAAGCATTAAAGACTGTAAATGATAAAATTAATAAAGGATTAAAAGTTGAAGCAATATATGTATGTACAGATTCTTCGTATGTGATAAATTCAGTAACAAAATGGTATACGGAATGGGTTAAAAATGATTGGAAAAATAACAAAGGCGAAGAAATTAAAAATAAAGAGCTAATTAAAATTTTATTTGAACTTAAGTCAAAAAATATTACAATTTTTAAGCATATTAATGCTCATCAAGATGAACCTGAAGATAAAAATACTGATGAATATAAATTTTGGTATGGAAATATGATGGCAGATAAATTAGCAACAGATGCATCAAATCAGTATAAAAAAGATCATGAAAAAGAAGAGCAACAGACGAAAGAAAAGAATAAAGAAAAGAATAAAAAAGAGAAAAAACAAAAGAAAAAAAAAGAAGAAATTGAAAAAATAAAGACAGAAGTTATTAATATGGAAGATAATATTAATAAAATAAGTAAATCAAAAAATTCCGAGCCAAAATAATTTATTTTTTTTTAAATATGAATACGTTATCTGATTTATCGTAATCATAATACTTGACATATTTATGACCATTTTTAATAACAAATTCAATTGCATTAAAAATATTTTCAATCACTTTTTTGTTCATAATCCAATGAAAAGTAACTCTACACCAACCTTTGTATTTATATTTATTTTCAATATGTTCGGCTAACAATCCACAACAACCAATTCCTCCTCTTGTTTGAATACCAAATAAATCGTTCAAAAGTACAACTATCATGTTATAATGTAAATTTGTTAAATGAAAAGAAAAAATTGGTAGATGATCGATATTATCATTATATAAAATAGATTTAAAATTAGCATATTTTTGTGAAAAATACATAATTTTAAATTTAATGTAGTCGGATAAAATATGTTCATTTGTTTTTATTACATTTTCGAAAGCTTTTTTTACTTCTAATGCTTTGCCAAATCTAATAATACCAAGTATATTTGGTGTTCCAGCTGATTCTTTCGTTTCAATATCAGGATTATAAATAATTTGTTTAGAAGAAGCTTTAATAACACATCCACCACCAGTACAAAATGGTTTTTGTTTAGTAAATAAATTTTTTTTACCAATTAAAACCCCAGGCGTAGATTGTGAACCAATAAATTTATGTGGAGAGAAAAAAAATGCATCGAGTATTGAACCATCAATTTTAACATAAGGAGCACTAGCAGCAAAATCAGCAAAAAATAGTTTATCAATTTTGTTGTTTGAGAATTTGTTTAGTGTTTGTCTAATTTCGTTAAGAGGATTAATCATTCCATTAATATTTGAACAAGCAGATATCGAACAAATAATCAAAGTATTTTTTGTGTTTTTGGAATTTTTAACATAAATGTCGTTAATAGATTCTTCTAACCAACCAATATTAATTATACCACTACCATTAGTATTTGAAACAAATGGTATAATTTTAAGTTCAATATTATTTTTTTGTTTTGATAATTCTGCCCATGGTAAATAATTTGAATAATGTTCATATAAAGATAAATATATATATACGTTTTTATATTTATCATAGTCGATACTATTAACAAGATGATTAGCTGCTCCTGTCGCACCACATCCTGTAAATAAAATTTGATATTCACTAGATAAATTCATTTCAGTTCTCATTAATGTTTTAACATCTTCGATAAGTTGTTTCATATACATACCATTATGAGCATTCGAGTGTGTATTAGAATAATACGGATAAATTTTAGTTTGCAAATAACTTTCGACAAAAGGAGAAGGAAGACCAGAAGCTGTATAATCAGCATATGTTAATTTAGATCGCGTAAATGGAGTTTTGATTGTACCAAAATTATAAATAAGTTTATTAATGTTTTTTTTAGATAAATCATGATATTGTTCTAAAGACATGTCTATAAATAATTAATTAGAAAATAAATTTAATTAAATGTATTTCCAATCAAGTTTATCGTGTTTATTCGAATCGATCCAACCATTGATGACAATTTTATTCGAATCAATTAAATCATGACATTTTTGGCATAAAACAACTAAATTATGTTTATAATTTTTTTTAACATTTAATTTATTTTGATTTATATTATTTGTAAAATCTTTTTGGAATACAATATGATGTGTTTCAAGTGGTATTTCTTGTTTTTTTGGTTGATGATTACAAATATTACATTTATCCATATAAACATCATTATTATAATTAGATATTTTATCCTCTATAAGATCTGGTATTTCAAAAACTTCTTTTTTTATTGTGTTTGCTAAATTCATAAAAGTTTCATCAGCAAGTAAATATTTAGCAACATTAAGACCATAAAAACTTTCTCCATTTCCTTCTCTTAATATCCTATCATAAATAATTGTATTTTGTTTTTCATTATATTCGACATGCATATGATAAGTTTTAATATTTTTTAAATTTTGTAACCTATTTATTTTAGTTATTTCATGTAAATGTGTTGCTGTTATAAATGATGTCTGTCTTTGTGATAATATTTCTAATAATGTCTGAACTATTATTAAACTTGACTTATGTTCTGTTCCTTTACATACTTCATCAGCAATAACAAGTGTATTTTTATTTGAACGTTTAATTATTGATCTGATTTCAGACATTTCTAAAGCGAATGAACTTAATTTCTTAAATATATTATCGTTTGATGATATTCTTGTAAATAAATAATTATAAGGATAATATATAAATTTTTTTGCAGCAACAGGATAACCAATTTGCGCCATAATAATAGCAATCCCAATTGATTTTTGTAAACTACTTTTACCCGAAGAATTTAGTCCAAATAATAATATACCATCTTGTTTTTCTGTTCCAAGTTCGACATCAGATGGTACATATAATGTTTCGGTATTAATTAATTCAATAATAGGATGTCTGAGTTGAGTTGCTTTAAAAAATGATTTATCAAACGAATTTTTATTTTCTTCGATAACAGGAATTGAATAATGATATTTAACAGATATTTTAGCACCAGATTTTAAAAAATCAACAGTCGCAGTTAGTGTATATATTATTTCAAATAAGCTACCATATTTATTTGATATAAATGACAATATTTTAACATAATGTTCTTTTTGTTTTAATTTAAGTTCATCTTGATACTCTAATAACGTTTTAGAATTTTCTTTCATTTCTTCAATAAATATTTTCGAATTATTACCTTTTGGTAAGTGTTTAAATTGTAATTCTTCTTTTTTAACAATATAATCAGTCCCACCATAATTAAATTTAATAAATCCTTTCCTATTTAATAAATCTTCTAATATTTCGGCTCTTCTTTTTGTTAATATTAAAAAGTGACCATCTCTTTCATTACAATCAACTTTGATAGTATTTTTAGTATCTTCTGATTTTTTAATTTTAAGAAAATCATCTAAATAATTTGATAATCCCCAAGATAAAGCATCCATATAATTTGAACATCTAATAATACTATTACATAAAATATCAATATCTTTGAAGAAACCTTTGTTGAAAATACAACCGCTCATATCATTTATTAAATATTTCTGTAATTCGTTGATATTAAAATATTTCGCGACTAATGATAAGAAATCATTAAGTTTTATCAATATATCAGATAAATTATAATCATTTAACAAAAGATTATTTAATAACATATAATTAAATAATTCAGCACAATTTGATAATGATTCAATATAATTAAAAAAATCAAGTGGATGTATAATGTTAAGTTTAATTTTACGATTTAATTTTTCAATATCACTTATTCCAATCAATTTTTTTTCAATCTCATCATAATAATTTTTTTCAAGTAATTTATTAATAAATGTATATCTCGTTTTAATTTTATGAGCATTTATTAATGGTTGGGCTAAATTAAATTTTAACATACGTCTTCCCATTGCTGTTGATGTTTTATTTAAAACATCGAAAAGAGATTTATATTGTGTACTGTTATCATAAATTCCTGTCAAATTATCTTTGTCATACATCAAAAGATTTAATTGAAATATAGCATTATTACCTAGCTGCAAATATTTTAAATTGTTATATAAGTCAGGTTTGTCAATGTTGTTGATAATATTATGTGAATGATCATAAGCATAATTTAATAATATTATAAAAGATAAACGTCCATACATTAATTTATCAAGATCTAAAAATTCTATGGGTGTTAACAATCCAGTGTCAGGAAAAACTTTTTTAAGTAGTTCTTGTTGATATGATAATTTTAATAATGATTTTTTACCAGTATTATATAATTGTTCGATTGTTTGGTAATAGTATAATTTATCTGAAAGTTCTAAATATGTAATTATATCTTTTATTTTTTCTTCTTTAATATTATTTGTCGTAACAATAATTTCTTTTGCTTGATTGGAATACATAAAATGAATAGTTTCATCAAGACATAATTTTTCATCACTTGATGTTGAATATATTTCATGAACACAAGATTTACCAGTTGTCAAATCGAGTATTGAAAGTCCAATAATTATGTTTGAAGTTTTATTTTTAACAGCTATTTCTTCGATATAAATGGACAATATATTGTTGGAATCTGGTGAAATTTCATTTAAGTAAGTCCCTGGCGAAAAAATATTTGTGACGACACGTTTTGGATATGGGGGAGGTGTTGTTTGTTCACAAATTACGACAGTATAATTATTATCTAATAATATTTTTAAATATTTATCAAGTGCGGGGACAGGAAATCCAAGCAAGTATGGATTTTTAATAGTTACGTCGATAATAGATTTATTTTTTTTACTGACAATTATATTTAGCATGTCAGAAATTTTTTTTAAATTAAATCCTCTATCTAAAGTTTGATATGCTTCGAAAAAAGCACCTACTTGAACAAATAAAATTGTCGTACTAAGTCCATATTGTTTTGAATAATAATCATACAGTCTGAAATATTCTTCAATAATATCAGATTTACTGTCTAGTTCATTATAATTTGATATCATTATTTATAAGAATATATAATTCTTATTCTTATAAATTAGTAAAATGTTTAAGTTCATTTATTTTTTAAAATTTGATTTTTTAAATATTTTTTAACTTTATGGCTGATGTAATTACGTACTTCATCTGAATATTTTTTAAGATCCCATAGATTTAAATTATTACGTTTTCTGAACTTGTTAAGTAAATGAAATACATCTTCTTCTGTTAAATAATTTTCAACAATATATTTATGTTTTAACGCAGCTTCCGAAGGATCATTTTTTGTATTTGTTTCAATTTGTTTTAAATCTTTTACTAACGAAACTTTGCCACCAGTTACAACAAAAAATTGATAAATATCAAGATAATGATATTTCAACCAATTATTGACAACTTTATCATAAAAATAATTTATAATTTCATGTCTTAAATTTTTATCAGAATTAATATCTGGATAAGTAACAACACTTGGCATTAAAGTAGGCATAACAGGAATAGTTGGAAAACCAGATACAACTGGAAAACTTGAAAAAGTCGGAGCACTTGGAATAGAAATTATAGGAAACATAGTTGAAGGAGTTAAAGCAGATGCTGATATTTGAGGAGGAGAATAAAATAAGGGATAATATGAAGAACCAGAATTAGTGGTTATAAAAGGATTTGACATTTATATATATTTTGTTAGATATTTTTTAATTTTGGTTAGATATTTAATTTTTTTTCCGAAGTTTCTTTGTATTAACTTATTTGATATTTTTGACATTATTTCTGTCGATATATCTTTATTAAACAATAATTTAATAATTTTTTGATTTAATTTAATAAATAACTCAATGTTATTATCAAGTTTATCAAAATTATTAATCCAAAATAAATCTAACACAAGATTAATAATTTTTTTATTTTCTATATCAAAAGTATCAAACCATTCATAAAGTTGTTCAATATTTTGAATATCAAAAACTATTTCTAAAAAATTATGACTATTAACAGGTAATGTAAAATTAATTATTGGATCAAAACATGGAATATTATTATCGATAATACATTTGTTAATTATTTTAACATTTTCATTATTATCAGTTTCTCCCATAGATAATTTAACATTATTATTATTGTCAGTATCAAGTAAAGCAGTTCGCATTGTAGTTACAAAAATATTATTATAATATTGCGGAAGAACATGACATAAATCAAAATTACGAGTCGTATCTAAAAATTTAAAATCACAATTCAATAAAGGATGAATTGCACTTTCGTTGTTGGGTTTAATTATCTTTAAACAATCTTTCTTATTAATTATTTTTTGTTTTGACATTATATATATTATATAATTTAATATTACTAAAAAATATATTAATATAATATATAATAAATTAATGAATTCAAAAATTGAAAAGCCTGTGCTTAAATATTTAACAAAAATAAATCAACTCTCAAATTTATTTATTAATTTACTTAAAAATGATGATTTTAATGGTGCTTTTAATATTTTATACAGAATGAGAATTATTCATGGCATGTTATTACGTAATAAAATTATGAAAGGAAAACATAAAAAATCAAATTGTGATTTATTTAAATTAAGTTGTGTTTATACTGTGTTAAATATTATTAATAACAAAATCATTGAATATGAATCAAATTTTAATAAATATTTGATTGATCATAATATTAATGATAATCAATTACAAATTATAATAAAAGATAAACAAAAAGATATTGATACTTCTGATACAGAAAATGTAAACGAACAAATTGGATCTAGTAATATAAACGAACAAGTTGTTAACGCAAATGAACAACAAAAACTTATGATAGCGAATGCAAATGAAAAAAAAGAAGAAACTGATGATAATTTACCATTATTTACTGGACAAAAATCGAAAGAATTACAAATGCATGACATTTTGAATGATATATTTGGTGCGAAATATTCTGATTTTGATAAAACAAAACCATCATTATTATTCTTTCATAGTCCAGAATGTCATTTTTGTGTTCAAACAAAACCGCATTGGGATAAATTAATTAATGGAATGAAACATTCTTTTCAAAAAAGAGGTAAACTATTTAATATTATGGAATTCGATTTGACTGAAAAAGATAATAATAAAATAGCAAATATGTTTGAATTTGACGGTATTCCAACATTTATTATGATAGATTCATTAACAAATCCAAACATTAAAATAGAAAAAATATCTGGTGGTAATGATATTGAAGGTATCAAGAAATTTATATTAAATTCTTATGGACGTTTTTCTAATTAATTTTTTTTAATATTTTTATCACCAACTGATAAAATCATTTTTGTATATTTTCTTCTGTCTTCTTTACTTGTTTTTCCATTTTTATACAAAGCAGCAGCTTCCCCATTTAAAGGAGAATCAGGATTCGGATCTGATAATAAAGATATAATTGACATCAATATTGTTCTTAATGAATAAACTGGTTTCCAATTTTCTTTTAAAATATCAAGACAAATACTACCGTCATATTGTGATATGTTTGGATGATAAATTTTATTTAAAAATTTAATTGATGGTGATTTATGTGGATAATCTTCTGGAATATTAATTGATAATGTATTAATTATTTCTTCGTATGGTGTTTCTTTTGGACCAATAAATGTTACTTCGTAATGTTTAATATCATCGTCTATCATTTGAATATCAAGAAATCTATGATTATCAATTGGTTCTAATTTAATAAATTTTTCTATTTCTCTGACCTCATTAATAATTCTTTTTGTTGACATTTTATAATATTAATTAATATATCATTAATCTAATTTAACCAAATAATATTCAATTTTTTATATTGATAGTTCATATGCATACGAATTATCAATATAAAAAATTATCATAATGTAACGGCACTATGTTTTTTGTTAAAATTGCCATAACACAGCAATTTTAATTTTTTTATTTATTATATTCGCATATATGCAAACATAGTAAATAAAAAGTTGAATTTTTAAATCATAATTTAAAGATATTAAATATTTATAATTATAATTATACTATGAACAAAAATTCATCGAACCTAACAATTAAGTATTTAATAGACTTACTCAATGACAAACAATTAATTAGGATTGATAGAAGAAAATATTTAATAGATACGTTTCCAACATTAAAAATAGGTGAACAAATTTCATATAATAATTTGTTATATTTAATAATGATTGCGTATAAAAATATTAAATATAAAATCGATGAGGATACTTTAAAAATTATAATTGATGATGTTGTTATAAAAACAGAAAAACAAAACATACAAAAAACAATTTATGATTCATCAATCGAATCATCAAAAAAAAAGAAATTTATTAATCATATTATATCACAAACTAACAAAGAAGAACAAGCGTCTAATGAAAATATACTTATATTAACATATTATTTTGGAGTTAATTTAATAATTTATAACTCCGTATCACAAATAATAAAATGTTATTATTATGATAATTTTCTAGACAAAGAACAACCATTTATTGTTATCAAAGAAACTAAAGATAAAAATTCATCACATACATTTTATGAACTTGTTTATTTACAAAATAAATATGTTTTTGAACATAACGATCCATTAATAAAAGAATTAATGGCAAATACATTTATTGTCGGTTTAGAACAAAATAAAAGATTAGAATATTTAGTGACAAACAAAGTTTCAGAAGAATATACTAATATAAAACAAATTAATATGAAAATAATTAAAATAAGACTTGTGCCAACAAAATCGATTAATATGATAAATAAATTAAGATCGACAAATTATTATAAAATAAAAATTAAAAAAAATATTATTTAAATTGATTTAAATAAAAAAATAGGATATATCTTATAAATGTCATCTAATAAAAATTTAATATTAAATTATGTTAAATTAATACAATGGAAAATTAGCTCTCAAGAAATGAAAAATTTAAAAGAAAATAATTATAAACTATACGAAACAAAAATATCTGATTACGTTCCTAAATTCAAAGAAGAATATCCTTTTTTATTTAAAACTATAATTAATGGTGATGATTTACAAATTTTAAATATGTATCTTGATAATATGTGTGATATTGAATCAGGAAACAAAACATTAAATGAAGTCAGAAATAATTTAGGAATGTTTTTACATAAAAAATATGTTGAAAAATCAAAATAAAATTTACTTTTTTTTACTTTTTTTAACCAATTTATTTGATTTTTCATTTGTTAAATCAGATTCATTTTTTGTTTTAGTTTGTGATATTAATTTATTTGTGTTATTAATTTCAATATTATAGTCAAATATATTTGATATAAATATATTATTCATGTTTAATAATGTTTGCTTGACATTGTCTAATGTTTTTCCTATTAAAATATTTATTAATTTCCGAGTACTATTTAATTCTTTTGTAGTTAATGGATAAAATGTACTTATCCAAAAATCATTTGCTTCTCTTCGTTTCATTAGATATTTTCTATAAAGTTCACCAAAATAATTACCTTCGTTAATATAAGTTATCATATCATTGATTTGTCTATGTTGCTCGTTAGATAATCGTGTAGCCGATAATTTAATAATCATATCTAAATCATGATCGATTTGATACTCAGGAAATATATCCACTAAAAATTTTCCTGTGTTTTTACTAAAAACTTCAATTATCGAATATATTTTTTTAATATATTGTTCATTTTTATTGTTATAATTTAAACATATAACATATCGTTCTGAATTTGAGGGTCTTGATAATAATGGTTTTGTAATTATTACATTTTCATAAAATTGTTTTAATATTTCAATCATTTTTACAGTCAATTCTGTAAACGTCTCAAATATTTTAATAACAAAACATCCTCCAATTTTTTGCGTGTTTAATGCGCAATAAATTTCTGATAATATTAATATATAAGCTTCTTGTTCTTGATAATTTTCATCTTTCCAATTAAAACCCCCATCAGCAGTAATTAAATCTGCTGATTTATCTTTATGATCTTCAATAAATTTGTCAATAATTTCTTGTTTCGTTAAATCTGAATTTTTATAAGACCATATATTGAAATGTTTATTATTATTAAGATCTGGACTGAAAGCTGGAATATAATTTTCAGTGTTTTTTGAAGATTCGATTGAAGTAACAATATAACGATCATTTTGTATTTTTTTTTTTTCAAAAAATTTATTTCTATAACACATAACTGATTGAGCAAATGACCCAGGGGCTTCAGCAATATGTATTGTTGTTATATCTGATGAACCGTCTTTGATTAAAGGATACATCATGAGCAATTCCCATAATTTGTAAAATGCCCTAGATATAATTCTATCGACTTGAAAATATTTAATACTAAAACTATTTATATCATCCGAAGATTTTACCACGTCAGATTTAAATTGTTTGACAAATTCTTCTTGTGGGACAATATCTTCAAATGAGTTCACAATTTTGTGAAGATCTTTTGTTTTGAATTCTGGTTTTTCAAATATTTCCATTTTATTTTTTGTTTGATGGATATAATAATAAAACCCATATTTGAATAATGGCATGTTCGGATAATCAGAAAAAGATGGACTAATGTTTAATTCTAAAATATTATTTTTATTATTTTTTGGAAGTTGATATAAAACTAAAATATTTTTTTCTGTTTGAATTCCATCATTAGCATTAGCTTTCGTATGTACATATTTTTCACTAATACTCGAATTATTTTCTTGTGGTTTCTCCATATAAATATATTAATAGTCTATATTTTATATTTATATGACAACCTTTATATTTTTCAAATATTTTATAAAATAATTTATTCCATCATTCATAATAATTGATCAATTTGATCATTTTCAAATGTACATGAACATATTTTTGTTCCATTATCATCATATAATATCCCCTTTCCATGTTTATGATCATTATGCCATTTACCTTCCCATTCTTTATTTCCAGTATTTTCAAAATATGATATTCCATTTCCATGTCGTTTATTGTTCTGTATTTGTCCTTCATATATTTTTTTACCATTTTTATTAAATAATATACCTTCACCATCAGGAATATTATTTTTAAATGTTCCTGAATAGTACATATAATTTTCTTGTCCAAATTCATCAAATTGTGTGCCTGATTTTAAAATTCCTTTCTCAAATAGTCCGGTATATTTAATTTTTCCATTTTCATAAATAGAACCATTACCATCAGGTTTATATGTATTATCAAATTCTCCTTCATAATATATCATTGGTAAAGTGATTCCGTCATTACAATTTAATTCAAAAATGGTCGATATTTGTTTAATAACATTTCCTGACAAAATATTGTTATTTACTAAATATCGCTTTTGTTTATTTTCTTTTATAAAAATAATTTTATCATACTCAACATTATTAATAATTTCAGTAATTTTTTGTTTTGATCCATCTTCATTTAAATATAATAATAATCCGTCCGTACTTAATTTATCAATCGGTAATGCTATTTGTAACAACTTTTGTGCATCATATATTTTTTTAGTTAATTTAATTTTAATTTCTGATTTTTTATTCACGTCAGATTTTTTGATCATCTTTTTATGTATTTTTTTTGGTTTTTCTTCCTTTTCGATTTCTTCATCATCAGATTCATATTCTTTCTTTGATTTTGGTTTTTCTTCCTTTTCGATTTCTTCATCCTCTTCATCATCTGATTCATATTCTTTCTTTGATTTTGGTTTTTCTTCCTTTTCGATTTCTTCATCCTCTTCATCATCTGATTCATATTCTTTCTTTGATTTTGGTTTTTCTTTCTTTTCGATTTCTTCATCATCGTCAACTTCAATAATTTCTTCATTAATAATTTTTTCATTTTCATTATCAGATTCATATTCTTTTTCTTCTTTTTCTTTATCTACCTCTCCATTTTCATTATCAGATTCATATTCTTTCATTAATTTTGGTTTTTTCTCATATTCATAAATCTCATCATCTATATCTTCATCAATTTCTTTATATTTTTTTTTCAGTTTTATAATTTGTTCACATATTTTTGTTTCTAATTTTTCTTGTTTATTGACTATTTCAGTCATAATTTGCATTTCTGAAACTGATGGTTTAAAAATGTGATTAATTTTTTTATTATTTTTTGAAAATATTTTTTTTAATTTATGATATGAAATATGTTTCAAAGTTCGTTGATTGAGAGTTGATTTTTTATTAAATCTTTCTGTTTTTAAAATTTTATATAATTTTCTTGCTTTTTCAATAATTATTTCATCATCTGATTTTTCTTCTGATTTTGGACAATATTTAATATTATTAATAGTTAATTTATTCATACAATATTCGAAATTACTTAACATTAAATCATCATTCGATAAATTTTTTTCAACAAGTTTTTGACATTTAATTTTTCCGTTCGGATGTGTTTCTAAACTACTAACTTTATTTTCTATAATTTGTTCTTCAACTATTGTGCTATTATCAAATTCTTTATAAAAATCTATTTTTTCAATAGTTTTATCTTCTCTGAAATAACTCCATGCACCAACTTTAATACTGTTAAATAATGTACCAATTAATTTTGGATTTAGTGAATCATGAAAATATTCAACATATTCCATTTTACCACATATAATATCATTTTTCCAAACATTATCCATGACCAGATCTCTATTCGAATTATATAATTTACCAGTTCCATTTTTTTTATTATTTGTGAATGAACCAACAAAAATATCACCATTTAAAAAAGATATTTTTCCTAAACCATCAAAATTATCATCAACAAATGAACCTTCATATGATTTAAATGTTGGGTTACTTTTGTTAACAATATATGTTATAACACCATCACCATTCATTTTCCCATTATTAATCGGACCATTATATATAAATGTTATTTCTGGATTACTTATAATTAATTTCCCAATCGCATTTAAATTATTGTTTATTTGACATTCAATTACATGTTTTGTTTGCGTATCAACACCAACAAAATAACCATTCAATGTTTCCATATTTATTATTAATATTGATGTTATATATGAATTATATTAAAATCAATTCAAATTTCAATTTTTTATGTTAATAGTTTGTTTGTGTTCACACAAACAAACTATTAATATAAAAAAATGTCATAATGTAATGGTTTCAATTTTTTTATAAAAATATGATGAAAACGCATGTTGTATGATCATTTTATTAAATAAATTTATAAATGCAAATTTATTTAATAAAACAATTATTTGTGATAATATTTGAATAATTAAAATAACATTGACTATTTGCTAAAATATAAATAATAAATTAAAAATCAATTTTCATCGATCCACCAGTTATACAAACACATAATGGTCCAACATATGTTTTATAATAAACTTTATCCATCATATCTGTAATTTCTAAATGTTTACCATTTTTACGAATTTTAAATTTATTTCCGATAATTGGTTCATATTCAACATAGTGACCAAAAACATTTTCACCTTTATTTCCTTCGAACAAAAATGTTTTTCCTGATGTCGGGCTATAACTTCCTCCAATACTTCTAAAAAGAGTATTATTTGGAATAGCATGTAAAATTGTGACTTTACAATCATTAATTTTATCAATTGTAATTGTACAATTTTTTTCTACTTTAACCGCAGTAGCATGAACAATATTTTGTGAAATATATGATCCATCAGATTTAATATTAGGTACACGTGTTACAATTTTTTTATTAGTATATTTATCAACAAACACAGTCAATTCAAAAGGAGATACATTTTCTTGACCAACTTTTGTTACAACATTAACATGCACACCATTTAATAAATCGTGATAAATTTCTTGAAATTTATTAATAAAAAATGATGTCGGAACATATGGAACTTGAATATGAAGAGTTTTGACCATACATTCAACAATAGCATGTACTGCCTCACCGTATGCTTCAAAATTTGTATCATTTTTTTCTAAAATTTCTTTAAATTTTTTCGATTCAAACAATTTTGCGAACTCAATCATTGATTCTCTAAAAAATTTTGTTTGTGGCGTTTCATTATTTGTAATAATATTTGATTGTTCTAAATCAGCTGCAGTTGCCATAGCTGGGCATAGACAAAATACAGCAACCGTTCCAGCCAAATCCCTCAGAAGTAATTTTTCTTTAACATATGTTTTTTTTTCTGCAAATCTATGATTTAACATACGTTCAAATGCTAATTTCATAATCGGTTCTAAATCATGGACAGTAATATTTTTATTAGAATGCGCTCCCATTTTTTTAAGTAATAATTTCGCTGTCTCATATTGAAGCACATCATATGATCTTATACTTTCACCAAGTGATTCAATAAATTTTCCATACATTGGATTACGTCCATATTCCAACGCAAGATTAAAACAGACTGGAATTGCCATGAGAATTTTTTGGATTGGGTTCGTAATCTCTAAAAATGATTCTGTCCCTAGTTCAATATATTTTCCGCATTCGAAAAGTAAATGTTGAATGATGGCAAATAAAACTGTCATTGTAATATTGACATCTGGTAAATATCCGTTATGTTCTCCATGATAGCTTGAAGCCCATAACATTTCAATTGCATCTTTACCTGCACTAGTTTTTGGCATTGTACAAGGTACAAGTGTGTTATGAATATTAATACCATCATAAAGACAATATTTGATAGCAGTTTTAGACATCGGTTCATCAGACAATGCTGTTTCTGAAAATCCAACAACATCAACTTTGTCGGTATGTAATGTTGATTGATTTGGTGTTCGGGATAGCTTGCATGGAAGACCAATTGGGTCTGAAACAAAATGTTCTTTATCAAACCTTTGTTCAAACCAAACAGCTGCAGGAATACCTGAAGAAGTGGCTTTAGTGGCTTTATTTGTAAAAGCGAACATGTTAAATTCGATTCTTGTTAAAATAATTACTTATTGTATCTTTTAAGTCATTAAAAATTCAATTTTTTATTTAGATAGTTTGCATTCGCGCAAATTATCTAAATAAATAAGTTGGTGCAGCCATTAGGAAAATTCAATTTTTTATTTAGATAGTTTGCATTCGTGCAAAATATTTAAATAAATAAGTGGGTGCAGCCATTAGACAAATTCAATTTTTTATATAATTTGATAAATAAAACAAATATTAATATTATTCTAATCTGTTAATCTGTCTAATTCAATTAACAAATTATCATAACCTTCACAAGTCACAAAATTTTTAATAGTTTTACTCGGATGAATTAAAAATATAATTTTGCCTATACTCATAGTTTCAAAATGTTCGATATCATTAACTTCATCTAATGTTATTTCAAATTCAAACATATCTAAATCTCTATAAAGATAGTTATAATCAATGTTATAATGCGATTTGAATTTATTTAGATCATTTATTGTATATTTTGGAATATTAAAATCAAATACATAAACTGATCCATATGATGACATTTTATTTACGAACATATCACAATTTTCATTAAATGATCCAAATGATAAAAAATTTCCAATTTTATCAAGTTTCAACATATCTAATGGATTTCGGGTTATTTTTTGTTTATTAATACTAACATTAATATCATTCACGACATGATCAATTATACACATATTGCTTGACAAATAAATTGGCATATTTAGTACATAATTTTCAAAAATATTTTCTTCTAATTTTTTTCCACGTCTTTTTATTTTTAATTTATCAAACATTGAGTCAAGTAAATATTGTTCTATTTGATCATTATAACCTAAAACAAATTTATTTGTATAATAAAATATAAATTGATATGATTGTTTATTCATTTTTATCATAATATATAAATTAAAATAATCTTAAAATTAATTTATCAATTTTTTATTATGTGTCTCATAACAAAAAAATATAACAAACTAAGAACCAATACTTAAATAATAAATTCCGTCTTTAAATTTAATATTTTCTAAAAATAAATCCTCAAAATTATGACCCCAAATGCCATATTCTTTTTCATGTTCATAAATATTTTTATATTTTTGTATTATACGTTTAACTAATATATCAAAAGTAAATCCAGTTTTTGATATAAAACTTTGTCTATATTCATGATTTAATGGATAACTAAAAGCAACAATTATTTCTGTTTTATTAGTTACCAAAAAATTATTTTCTAAATCTTTTTTTTTATAAGAAGATAAATTTATCGATATATTTTCCATTTATATTACATCTTTTAAATATTTTTGATATAATAACGCATTTATATTTTCCATTTATATTACACCTTTTAAATATTTTTGATATAATAACGCATGTTCACATATACGTGCCAAAACAAATTATAATATTAGTTTGTTTATTTCTTATATAAAACATAAATGGTCTGTCACATATAAAATCTATTGGCTGATCAGAACGTTCGATACAATTAAAACATTTACTTATCGATGTAACAATTGCCATTTCAGTACCTTCCTCATTTACATCAATGACAATTTTTTGTATTATGTCTTGAATATAACTATTTTGTTTCATTAATTTTGGAACCTCAATTTGTTCAAATATTTGTTTTAATCCCATATTTGCGACTGCAGTATTTAATTTTAATTTGATAGCCTTTTTAAATTTTGGTAGCTCAATATTAATTTTTGTCTCATGAATGTTATCGATTAACGACATTAAATTATTATAATCAATTTTAAGATTATTATGTTCTTTCGGCAATATTAAACCCATCGAATAAATATTATCAGCATAATCCATTTCTAATAACTGATATATATTATTTTCGGCATATGGATGGCTAACTGTTTGACTCATCATTTTAACAATTTTATTATTAATACCATTAAATTGTTTTTCTATTGTATTATTTTTATTAAATTGATGTTTCCAATTCGATTTAAAATAAATTATATTCATTAAAATCATATCGACATCAATCAAATTAAATGTTGAATCTATAGCTTTTTCAATCAGACCATTAGTATATCGTTTGACAAAAATATTTATATTCTCAATATTTCCTTTTAGTTTTTCTAATTTACAAATTTGTGAAATCGAGTCAAAATATTTTGTATTATCCAAACTATCACACAAAATTAAGTTTATTTGTTTGTAAGTGTTACTATTGTTCATAACTAATATGTTATCAGTTAGTTGTGTTAATGATTTGTTATTAAGTTTAATTTCATTTTCAAATAATTGTTTAGTTTTTCCTGAAGAAGCACCATATAAAATGACTAATAAATTAAACAATGAATAACCAGATGAAAAATAAATATCGGGCGATTTTTTGCCAAAATAATTATGCAAGTTTGTTGATAAAATATTGTATTGCGAGTTATCATATTTTTTAATATTTATGTTTGATTGTGTATGTTGTGTATGTTGTGTATGTTGTGTTGGTTGATCTGTATATATTGGATGTATTAAAAGTTCTGGATGTGTTGGTTGTATTGGTTGATTCAAATGTATAAAACTAAATTTGCAATTTGTGTCATCATTTTCTTGACCATTAATGAATTGAAACATTATTAATATTTTGTTATAATGTTAATAACGTTTATATCAAATGATAAAAATAAACTAATCTAATTTTTGGAAAATATAATAACGGTTAAGTTTTGAAAATTCAAACCAATTTTTGTTCAGCTCATCATTTTGATTATAAAATTGTTTTACATCATTAAAGAATTTTCTAGTTTCAATTTTTGATTCAAATTGTGATGTGTTATTGAAAAAATCTTGATATACATAATACAAATTTTGAAAAGATTCGGTTTCAACCAATCTTAATCCACATTTTGTTTTTAATTCTTGGATCAAAAATGAAGGATTAACAAGATATTCTGTTTGATATACACCTTCATCCATAAAAATAGAAATATGAACATCTAATTGAATGCCTAAATTATTTTCTTCTGTTTTAAGAGTTTTTATATCAAGTTCTGGATATTTTTTAATAATATCAAACAATGGTCTTTTAATACCGTCTTCAGTAATATAATCTTTACGAATATGATCATTAACAAAAGAATTATTTAATGATTGACCATCTAATGTTGTAATTAATAAATAACCATTTGGTCTTAAATATTTTTTCACATTATGACAAAAATTATTCCATGTAATAATATCTCTTAGCAAGTAATGAATCATAAATTGAGCATTAATAACATCAAATGTAGAATAATTTTTAGAATTTTCATCATCTCCAAAAATTTGTTTTGACAGTTTAATATTTTGTTCATTCATTTGTATAATTTTGGATTGATTAACGTATTCTAATTTTTGACCAGCATCTGCAACCAAAAATGACATTTTTGGAAACCCAGGCATTTTTTTTTTCATAACATTATATCTACTAATAGCACCATCTGAACCAGAAAATATACCAGCTTCATTAATATCAAAACAAACTGCTGATTTAATTTTTGCATGATAAAATTTCATGAGATCACCGCCCCTTCCGACACCAATATCTAAAACATCCATTTTAACAATATTCGAATCTAATAAAGTTTTTTTTGAACAATATGTATAAATCATATTTGATTTGAGCCAATTATGAAAATTCCTAATTGGTTTCCCAATATTCGTTATTAGTTGATAATAAGCATCACTTCTTCTTGACAAACTAATTGTCTCGGCACTTATTTTTGATTTTAGAACCTTAACTTGATTTTGATTAGTTTTAGGATCACCAAGTAACTTAATATCATCAAAAGTAATAGGATGTTGAATACTATTCCAAACACGATTCGCGATTTCATAATTATTTCCATATTTTCGCTGGAACCTCATTACTGATTCCGTTTTATCAAATCGTGTTCTTAAAGGTATCCATCTGAAATTTTCTGGAATATTAACATTATCATTATATGAAAATTCAACAACCGTCGAATCTAATATTATATTATTTTCAATATCACGTGCATAACCATTATTAATATAAATATATGATTGATTAAGATCATTTTCTTTTTGGAAAGGTACAGGTGTTTCTTGATTATTTTTAATTTTGCCGACAAACAAATTTAATATTTGATATGCCGAATTTTTAACTTTGTATTCTTCCATGTCATTAAAATCGACATCACCTTGTTTTTTATTTTCAATGTAATCTTCCAATGATTTTTGATTTGTTCTATCAAAAACTGTGACTATTTTATTCGTATCATGATTACGCTCATATTGTACATAAAAATCAATCGAATTTTTATTTTCTGGTTTCCATTTTAAGATTTTAAATTTAATCTCTCCTTGGTTTCGTGTATATTTTTGGTTAATTGGTGTGTAAATAATACCATCAAGTGTGTATGGACATGACAACTTTGTGTTTAATGTATATGATTCGTATAATATTGTTGTCAATGCGTATATATCATTTGCTAAACTTACTGTCATTGGAAAAATAAAATATTTACCATATATTACTTGATTATATGGTGATGTAGATAAATTTTTATTTAATTGATCTAAATGATTTTTAATATTTGTTGAATGATATTTATACATTTCTTCTGTGTTGTACTCTTTGGTATATGTTCCAATATCAATATCAACATCAAACTCATCCTTAAGTAGTTTATTTACTAAAAGTAATCGATCCTTTAATGATTCGATAGTCCTAACATCTTTTCCTTGAAAAAATAATATATCAAAAGATAAAAATAAATATTTTTTAAATCTTGGAACATACAAATATTCCCCATCAATCACTGTTGAATTATAATCCGAAGATTTAATATCATTTTTGATTTTTTTCACATCAAGATTATTGGATATGAGATAAACTTTATCATTGAAAATCATTAAAAAATATCTTTCACCATCCGCTTTATCTGTTATTGAATAATTGCCTGGGATCGTATCTAATATGTTTTGTATATCAACAGATGCTGTTTGCATTGCTGGTAAATCTTTATATGTTTCATTTTCATCATCATAAGCTAACTTATTTAAATTTTTAATAACAGCATTCGATTCAGTTTTTGTTGTTAACAACAATGATTCTTGAAGAAATTGTTCAACATTAAACATTTGTGATGCTAATTTGTCACATATTTCACCTATTTTTTTTGCTTGAACTGATTTTTTAAAAGTAATATCGATTTCGAGTTCATATTTAGAAGTTCTTTCCGTCAAATAATTTATATTTTTTGAATCCTTAACATCAGTAAGATCAATTCTTATAGTATATTCAGCATTATCCTCAATGAATAATGACACACGTTGTTTAAATCTGAAATCGATATGATTTTTTTCTTGTTCTTCAATTTTTAAAAGATTATTTAATACTGATTGTTCGATATCACTAATTTCTTCTGATAATTTAATTCTCATATCATATTCATTCAAGGCAATAAATTTATCAGGAGATTTAATTTTGTTGATCAAAATAATTTTATTTTCTGGATCTTTTTTTTCGTTAACATCATTTTGGTCGATATATGTACGAACAAGTCTTGAAAACATAATATTATTTTTTAACAACTTATTATCTTGAATAAAACTATTAATTCTTTGTAACTCATTATTTGTGCTAGTTTCTTCAATTGTTAAACGAAAAGAACTATTTGTTTTTTCATCGTAATTATATATTATATCAAGTGATTTAGTATTTTCTGTTTTAAGTTTATTTTTGTTAGATCGCAAATTTATGTATTTGAGTAAATTATAAAATTTTTTTAAGCTAATCGGTTTATTTGTTGAGCCAAATGATACTTCTAATTCATCATTAGCTTTTATTTTATCACATATTTTTTGTATATTTTTAGTAAGATTTTCTTGAAAAAAATCTAATGTAATTTTACTCATGTGTTAATTATAATATAGTAACTGATAATTATTTAAATTTCTTTCAAATGTCAAAAAATTCAATTTTTTATGAATTAAGTATACACTTTTATATTTAATTCATAACATAATTGTCATAGCATATATGTTGTTAGATTATTCATTATAAAATAATTATAAAATCATAGCGATTTCAATTTTTTGTTATCATAAAAAATTAAAAATCAAAAAATATGTACGACATAATTAATTTATTTATTAATTATTATAATGCCAAATACAGTTTTAAACTTAACAAAAGAAAAAACAATATTTAAAAATTATTAACAAATCTTATTGATGAACAATTATTATATAATTATGATTCGTATCAATATTATTGGATTAAACCAGCAATTAAAAATTGTTACAATCAATAATATATAAAAAAATTAGACAAAATATGTTTTGAATCATAAACTTAATATGCATATTACTATTAATAATTATCAAATCATTCAAATCTATAATTGTTCATAATAAAATAATTAACATATTGTTATTGTTTTAATATTAATTAAATTTATTAAATTTTTAATTCCTTCATCCGTTATCTTTTTATTTTCACCCAAGTTTAAATTAGTTAAATTAGTTAAATTTTTAATTCCTTCATCAGTTATATTATTATTTTCACCCAAATTTAGATCAGTTAGATTAGTTAAATTTTTAATTCCTTCATTAGTTATATTATCATCCCAACCTAAATATAAATTAGTTAAATTAGTTAAATTTTTAATTCCTTCATCCGTTATCTTTTTATTCCAACCTAAATATAAACTTGTTAAGTTAGTTAAATTTTTAATTCCTTCATCCGTTATCTTTTTATTCCAACCTAAATATAAACTTGTTAAGTTAGTTAAATTTTTTATTCCTTCATCCGTTATCTTTTTATTTTCACCCAAGTTTAAATTAGTTAAATTAATTAAATTTTTAATTCCTTCATCCGCATGTGTTTTTTGTTATAATTTGTTATAAAAATATGATGAAAATACGTCAAAAATGCATTTTTGACGTATTTTCATCATATTTTTATAACAAATTATAACAAAAAACATAGCTGGGCTATTATCAATTGTAACAATCTTAAATTGCCGTTATCTTTTTATTTTCACCCAAGTTTAAATTAGTTAAATTAATTAAATTTTTAATTCCTTCATCCGTTATCTTTTTATTTTCACCCAAGTTTAAATTAGTTAAATTAATTAAATTTTTAATTCCTTCATCCGTTATCTTTTTATTCCAACCTAAATATAAACTTGTTAAGTTAGTTAAATTTTTTATTCCTTTGTTTGTTATATCTTCGTCATAATTCAAATCTAAACTTATTAAGTTAGTTAAATTTTTAATTCCTTCGTTTGTTATTTCGTTAACAAATCCCAAATTCAAATTAGTCAAATTAGTTAAATTTTTAATTTCTTTATTTGTTATATTTGCATTCCGACCTAAATTTAAACTAGTTAGATTAGCTAAATTTTTTATTCCTTGATATGTTATAGTTGTATTACCATCCAGTTCTAATTTAATTAAATTATTTAAAAATTTAATATCATTATTTGTTATGTCATCGTGATTATTTTTGTTTATTCTTTTACTTTCATAATCATAAATTATTAATTCGTTTTTATAATTAACTTCATATTTTTTAAAAATTATTTGCCGATTTAATATTTGAGATATTTTGAATAAAGTTATTAAATCACATCCATAGTAAATTAATTGTTTTATTTCTTCAGGCAAATTGTTCATTTTGATTATGTTTAAACAATTAAATTATACTAAGTAATATTATTTTCAATTTTTATAAATGATCATACATAAAATGTACGATCATTTATAAACACATTTTTTTAATTTAATAAAATAACCATAATATATTTAAACTATCATTTTGGCTCTAATAATTTTTTCAGCCTTGTAATCAGTCAGCTCGATATTATCAAACTCATAATCCTCAATATTTTTGATCTCTTTGTTATGATTAATTTTAAGTGATGGAAAATTATATACAGTGGATTGTAATTGTGTTAATACTGCATCTATATGTGATTGATAAATATGTGTATCACCAATTGTCAAAATAACATTATCTGGTTCATAAACATATTTATTTTGATTAGTATTTATATTAAGATAATCACAAACTATATATAATAGCAAAGCAGTCGATGCAATATTAAAAGGTAATCCTAAAAATAAATCTGCTGATCTTTGGTACATTTTTACAGATATTTTGAGCGTGTTGTTAATTGATGATTTTGCATAAAATTGTATGACAATTGAATGACATGGATATAAAACAGCATTTTCTGCTTGAACTGGATTATATGAAGTCATTAATATTCTTCTGCTGAATGGATTATTTTGTAGATCACTTATAACTTTTTTAAGTTGATCGACACCTTTATTACTATAATATTTTTCATTTTCAATATTATTCGGTCTATCATATTGTGCGTTAAAATGTCTGAACTGGAAGCCATATATCGGTCCCATATCGTTTTCCTCAATCAACTGACCATTTTCATGTTTAATATTATTATTTTTAATAAATTCTTCAGTTGTATTACCATCCCATATATGAATATTTTTGTTTTTTAAAATTTTATTATCAGTTAAACCTCTGATGAAAAACATAAGTTCTTCGAATATGATCCTTAATGAAATTTTTTTAGACGTTAATAATGGGAATCCAAATTTAGTATCAAATATTAATTGAGAGCCAAAGTCAGACCAAGTAAATCCGTTACGAGTTTTTCTAAAATCACCTGAAATCAAAATATTTTTAAGTAAATTTAAATAAGGTATTTCATAATTATTTTTATTTTGTTCTTGATTTGTTGTGATTATATTATTTTTTTGTTTGTAATTAATAAATTCATAATCAATATTAGATTCTAAACATGTATGTTTTGATTGATATATAATATTCGTATTCATATTTATTTCATCAAAAAATATATTTGATAATATTGAGCAGTCAGAATTGTTAGTTGGCATATCAATATTTTTTAAAATTTTAGTCAACATAATATATTGATAATTAATTTGTTTAATATCGTTAAATAATGATGATCCGCCAATTATCCAAATATTATTAATATTCGGGAGTAAATTAGCATAATAAATTGCATTTTTAATATTCGATAAAAATATTAAATTCTCATTATTTTCCATTTGTTCATATTTCGATGTAATAACAATATTTAATCGATTTTTTAATGGTTTATTATTTATTGAATTAAATGTTTTTCTTCCCATTATCACAACATTTGATATTGTATTACTTTCTTCTTTATCCATAATATTGTTAATCATAATATCATCATTAACTATATTACCAATTGTCGTATAATATTTAAATCTCATCATATCATTTTTTATGTTCCATGGTATATTATTATTTATTCCAATGATATTGTTATTTGATGCTGACAAAATTAATATAATAGGTTTCTGCATTATGTTTTATTTAATTTTTATTAATATTATACTTATTTACACAAAATTAATATAAATCAATTTTTTTATAAGACAATTTAAGTAGTATTAAATAACTATCATAAAAAAAACACATGTTGGTTGTTAGTATATATGTAAATATTAATTTAAAAATAATTTATATTAATCATATTATTTCCTTAAATTTCAAACCAATTTAAAAAAATAGTTAAGTTTTTTTGGCGTTTGTTTAATATTTAATATTGTATACATATATATTATAACTATGTCTGAGACTAAATCTCTTCAAGTTGCATCTCCCCAAATAACGCAAAATTCTGTTCCGACTAAACAACTTACTTCGATTATTCCTGAACAAAATAAGCTAATATCATCAGCTCTTGATTTTGTTAAAAAATATAAGATGATTATTATTATAATCATATTAGTTATAATTATTTGTTTCATTATGTACAAATTTATGTCTAAAAAATCAACACCAGAAGAAGCAAATGATATTAAAAAAAAAGAAGAACAATTTGAACAAAAACAAGGTGACGAGCAAGAGCAAGAGCAAGAACAAGAGCAAGAACAAGAACAAGAACAAGAACAAGAGCAAGAACAAGAGCAAGAACAAGAACAAGAACAAGAGCAAGAACAAGAACAAGAACAAGAGCAAGAACAAGAACAAGAACAAGAACAAGAACAAGAACAAGAACAAGAGCAAGAGCAAGAGCAAGAGCAAGAACAAGAACAAGGTGAAGAACAAGAACAAGGTGAAGAACAAGAAATACAAAATGAAGAAATTAATGGTAACTAAAAATTGTTACAATTAATAACAAAAACATGATATTATACACGTCATAATGTATTTTTATCATATTTTTATAACAAATTATAACAAAAAACACATGTGATATATGATGAAATTTGATTGATAAAATAATTTATAATACTAAAATATAATATGGAACAGGAAGAAAATAAAAAAATTTGTATTTATCCTATAACGTATTCTTATATAATCGTCACACTAATATTAGTTTATTGTATTATTGTCCCAATATTATTAATAAATAAATCGAACAATAATATATTGGATGATTTATTTATTAAAAGTGGATATAAAAATATAATAATATCATTTATGACTACATTTATTATATTAAATTTGACGGACTATTTACCCAAATATATACCGACAATAATACGAAGAACAATTGTTATTATTATTTATAACATAATTCTTAAATTTTATATTAATATAACATCATATAATGATGGTATTATTAAAATATATAAAAATATGTCAACTAATTTTGGATGGTTAATGATAATATGGGATTTAATATATATAAATTTGATCGGAGAATTAGCGAATAAAATAAAGAATGTTCAAATATTATATAAAAAACAAACAAAATTGTCAATATTTGGATTGATAGTCTTATTTTTATTACATGTTTAACCAACTATTTTTAATATCTGAAATAATAATATAATTACTTTAATATGAATAATTATGTTATCACAATTGATTTAAATAAATTGTCGAAAGAACACAATAAAAATATCAATAAAGAAAAATTGATTAGCAAGTTAGAAAAATATTATGACATAAATAATTATATTTTTAATAAAAATATTGAAAAAATTAAACCGTTACTAATCGAAAAATTTGATATCAATATTAATTATGATTTAGTTGTACTAAATCCAATATCATTACAATCGTTAACTGATCATAACGAAAAAATAATAAAATATGATAAAGGAATTATATTATTTGACATTGGTATGTTAAATGATGATAAAATAATAAACAATATTATAACATACACATATCAAAATTATAAAAACATAACCATAAGTAAATTATATGATAATTATATATTATGTTTTTCTGAAAAATTAAACATCATAAAAAATGATATTGAAGATATTAAAAATATAAAAAATAATTTGATAACTTTGTTCATAAATGACATTAATAAATTAATATTATCGCAAAAAATAACAAATATTAAAAATGTTTTACAAAGTAAATTAATGTTAGATAAATTAAATTTTGATATATCTTATTCAGGATTAGTTATTGATAATATCTATATGAAATATTATTCGAATGGAAATATTACAATAAATAATGATTTAACGAATTATGAAAAAATATTAAAACAAGATTTAGAATCATCCAATTATGAAGTAAATTATAATTTATTTAATAATGATAAAGAATTAAATAATAGCAAACATGTCGAATATTTAAATATGTTTAAGTATTACAATCTTTTTTTTAATAAAATTCAAAATAAACTTCGACACGAATTTGGTGAAATAAAAAAAAGAACAGTTGAAGAAAATAATAAAGAAAATAATAAAGAAAATAATAAAGAAAATAATATTATGATTGCTGATATATTTGATATTAATAAGTTAAATGAAATATATATTAAATATGAAAATAGTAAACAATATTTAATTTTTAAAATGAATGATGTATTAGATGATAAAATATTAATAGTATCAGATATAGAAAATAAAATGAAATCAAAAAATGAATTTATTAATGATACAATTATATTTATTAATGAATTAATGAAAAGAAAAATAAAAAAATTGATAAGATTATTTAATTATAATCAATATAATATAAATGGAAATTATTGATAAAAATATTGATGATATTCTTGATTCGAATGGAAATAATAATAATTTTATAACAAATAAACCTTATTCAAAAGAATTTTTAATATTAGCAAAAAAATGGAGCAAATTACCATTATATGCAGATACTAATAGTGTGAAAAAATTTTTTAATTTATTACACAATAACCAAGTAATATTATTAATATCAGGTACAGGAAGTGGCAAGACTGTATTAGTACCAAAATTTTTTTTAAAATATAACATATCAATGGGATTTACTGGTAAAATTGCAATAACAAATCCAAAAATATTAACTACAGTTAATAATGCAGAATTTAGTGCCAAAACATCTGATGTTATTTTAGGTGAAGAAATTGGATATCGTTACAAAGGATCACCACATTCGTCATCCAGTCCAAAGACAAAATTAATGTATATGACAGACGGATTATTAGTTGCTACAATATTTTCAGGAGATAATTTATTGACAGAATATCAAGGAGTAATAATTGATGAGGCACATGAACGACATATACAAATAGATATTTTATTAAAACTCATAAAAGAAATATTACCGGTTAGACCAGATTTTAAATTAATAATTATGAGTGCCACAATAAATTCAGGTGTATTTCGTGATTATTTTAATATTAAAAATATTAAATATGGAGAATTAGAAATATCTGGAGAATCTAATTATCAAATCGAGCAAAATTGGATTGATCCATTAATTAAAATCAATAAATCAAATTATTTAGATGTATCAATAGATAAATGTATTGACATTATAAATAGTGGCAAGGAAGGTGATATTATTATTTTTGTACCAACACAAAATGATACATTTAATGGTTGCAAAAAATTAAAAGAAAAATGTTCAGACATTAAAATAAAAATGAAAAAATGTAATAAGACTTTTTGTATTGAAGTTTATGCTAAAATGAATAATAAAAATAAAGAATTGGCGGTAAATAAAGATTTATATAAAAAAAAAGGGTTTGATAGAAAAATCATTTTTGCTACGAATGTTGCTGAATCTTCTATTACTTTTGATGGTTTAGTTTTTGTAATTGATACTGGTTTAGAAATAGCAAATTATTATGAAGTCGATGATAATTCAAATGTAATTAATAAATCATATACTTCCCAAGCACAAATTAAACAACGCATTGGCAGAACTGGAAGAACTAAAGCAGGTGTTGCATATCATTTATATAGTAAACAACAATATGATAAATTTAAATTATATCCTGAACCAAATATATCTGTTGTTGATTTATCAGATTTTATACTTCAATTTATAAGTTATTCAAAAACAATTAGACGTATAATTCCAATAATCGAAGATTTATTAACGGTACCAAAAATAGAACAAGTTGTTTATGCTTTACATAAGTTAGGATTTATTAAAGCTATTAAATTTATTAAACCAAACATTGATGAAATTGATAATAACAATAAAACCATAACTCATTTAAATATGAACGATATTGGTTGGGAAAATATAAGATCTTTTGACACATTAATGAAAACAATTAATGGTGCGTTGACTAGTGTCGGAATTAATATTTTAAAATTTAAATCACTAAATATATTACAATCATTAGCGATAATAATGGCAAAATATTTAAACTGTCAAAATGAAATCATTGAATTAATAAGTATAATCGAAATATTAGATGGAAAAGTTAATTCATTATTTGAATATAATAAAGAAGAGACAAACAAGTTTATTAAATATTTTTCTAAATATATTTTCGAAGGTTCAGATCATTTAACATTGTTTTATATTTATAAAAATTATTTAGATACAAAAAATAATAAATTTTTAAATAAAAAATTATTAAAAAATATTGATGAGAGAATACATCAGTTACATTTATATGCTAATTCAATAACAGTCGAAACATATGCATACATGAATGAAAAATATAATTTAATAAATATTAAACCATATAATGATCTGAATAAAAATATGTTATATATATTATCATCAGCATATAAATATAATTTGATAAAGAATCATGTGAACAATATATATAAATCATTAAATTTTGTTCAAAATTCGATAGCATCAATTGAATTTTCGATAATAATGCCGAATATAAAAACATATACAGAATATGCGATTTGTAATTCGTTATCAAATATTTTTGGTAAAAAAAGTTTTCAATGTGTCACTTTAATACCAGACGATATTATTTTTAACTTGATTGAAAAATAAAATTACATCGATATTTCATATATGTTTTTTATATTTATTATATTTGACGTAATATAACAAATATAACAAATGATTGAAATTTTTTCATTTTATGTACATTATTAGTTATATATAGAATAAAATATATTGATTATTAAATATGAATTCCACTGAACATTGTGAACAAATTATTATTCAAAATTATAGTGACAGTATTGAAGATAGTCAAAGTGATAACGAAGATGACATTAAAGCTGATATTAATATTAATAACTTAAATATCAAATATGAATACAATACGATATCAAATAGTAATAATAAACCATCACCGTATAAAGAAATTTTAAGATATCACACGATTAATGGACTTAACGAATGTTTTCTAATGAAATTAAAAGAATTACCGAAAGAAATTTATGATATTAATGAACTTTTTAAAAATGACTCGTGTAAATTAATAGAACTAATTAATAGATGGTGTTGGCACCAATATAATAATAAAACATGTTTAGATAGTGTTATTCCGTATGTTGAAAATCGCCAATATGATTATACAAGATTTATTGATGATTTAAATTATATATTAAATGTGCATGGAACATCTAATGCGATAATTGAAACAAACAAAATAATTATTGAATTAAATAAAATAATAAGTGATTATTTAGAGGTAGAATATTTTAATTTTATGCAATGGCAAAATATTGATATAAAAATTAAAAAGAAAATAATAGAAAAAAAAATAAAATTAATATGTTGTTATAAAAAAAATATATATCAAGTAACAATACATAACAAGGTTTATGAACGTTTAAAAATCAAATTAATTACATTTGGAAAAACATATGACATATTAAAAAATTATAATGAAAATATTGATGAGTTATTGGATGAATATATTTTTTGTCTAGTTTTTAGATATTCATACATGGATTCAGGCAACCATCAATTAGCTATAAATCAGTACATCAAAGAAATATTTAAAAATTGTGGTGTTAATTTTGAACTTTTTGGATCTGCAATTAATACGATTAGTCAATATTATTGTTCTCTATTTTATGATGTCGAAAAATATTTTGGATCGGTTGGTAATTTTTTTGATATTAATATTGAGAAAGGAATTTACTGGTGTAATCCTCCATATGATGATACAATTATGGCTAACGCAGCTACGAAGTTATTAGAAATTTTAAAAACAAATAAAAATGTTGCGTTCATTATTACGATTCCGATTTGGGATTTATATACACAAAATAAAATCAAAAATGAAAATATGGATAAAATAATTAGAAATTATAATAAAAATACCGAATCAAATCAACATGTCGATTTTCAAATTTATTCCAAATTAAAACCATATATTAAAGACGAATTATTAATACCTAAACATAGAATACCATATTTTAATTATAAAAAATACTCGAATATTAATGCTGTCAATACTTATATGTTAATTGTATATAATGAAATAGATAAAAATATAACTGATATTTTACATTCAAATTTTGATAAAATAATACAACTAGATAAAAATGATTTTTTTTGTAAATAAAATCATTTTATGATTATTTTATTATGTTATTATAATAAACTTAATTAGTACTGTCAATTTATTGTTTTTTTTTAAATATTTTATCTAATTGTTAATTATATTTATAATGGGAAAAAATAAAGAAAAAAAATTTGGCACGACAGTAATGTATTATTTTACTTTTGATACGAGTTTAAGAAATAAAAAATTATTAGACGAATTAATTGAAAAATTTGATGGTATTTATAAGCTCATTTTTGATGTAATTATTAATAATTTTAAACATAAAATTGATTATGATCAATTATCAGGAAAAAAAATAATAAATAATAATGACACAATTATTGAAAAATTATATGTATTGAAACGTTTAGAAAATAAATCAAATATGGTATATTATGATTTAAATACATATATGATTGATTTCATTGAAAAAAATAAAACGAATAACATCAATATTATTCTTTATGCAAAAAAACAACAACAAGATGAATATGATACTAATTTGAATAATTTAATTTTATTCAAACTTGTTCCGAACGAAATATCATTAAAAAATATTTTATTTAATATTAATCAAGTCAATAATATGATTATTTCAAATGAAGTCGTAAATAATGTTGAAATATATAAATCTGTACAAATAATTGGTAACACATTATACGTCAAGTATGGTATATCATATTTAAAAACATTAATTGATAATTTAATTTCAAATGTCGAAATACTTGATGATGTTAAAAAAATGTGTATTGAAAGTTATGATAAAATATTAAAAGAACAAATAAATGAAATTGAAGTGATGTATAATATTGAATATTCATTTTTTTAAGACATAAATACTTTCATAACTGTAACATCACTATTACAAATATTACAATGAACTAAATTTGTAACTTCATTTTTAAGTGACATAATACATTTTTTACAACAAATTGGATGCCCGCATTTACCAAAATATGATACTACTACTTTTTTGCATAATTGACAAAATGGTTTAATTGTTACAGTATTTATTTGTACATAATTATTTACTTCACTTTTACAAAATGGACATTTAAAATCAATCAAATTATTATTAGTATCAATAAATGATTTAACACAATCAGTGCAAGTTCCTGCATGATGACATTTAGTAAATACCATTTTAATGTCATTTGTCAAACATATTTTACATTTGAATGTATCATCATTTGCTAATCTAGATAATGATGTAGATGTGTTAAATGGAACAATTGAAGATGATTGAGACGAAATATTTGAAGAAACTGTTCTACATAATAAACTGGGTGTTACTTTGTTAAAATATATAAATTTTTCGCCAGTACTAAGTACATTTTTATATCTTAATGTAAGTTGTTCCCATAATGTTTTACAGTAATGTATTAACCAATTTTCTTTAATTTTATTATCGATATCATTAACGAATCCTAAATTATCGTTATATAACATGATAATATTGTTTTTAATAATATTTAAATTTTCGATACTTTTTTTTATTTTATCGATTCGTTCGATTTCACTTATAATATTTACATAATCGATTATTTTTTTATTAAATTCTGTTAGTTGATTATTTTTTTTAATGTGACTTATTTCGATTAATTCACTTTTATTATAATTTTTATAATTATATTTAATAATAGCATACAATGGTTTACCCCGTATTAATAAATTATTATTATGCGTAAAATTTGCTATCTCATTTAATGATAATTTAATATATTTTTTAGGTTGGATTGTGTTAATTTCTTCTTCAGGAATAAAAATATTATTCTTTTGTTCGGTTCCGAAATTTTCATATTTTTTTAATCTAACACATGAACCCATCGAACCACTTGTGTCAATAGCAATAATGAATTGAATTTTATTATTTTTAAGTTGATTATTAACAGTTATCAAATCTAAATCTTCTTTTGATTTGATAATATAATGATTATCATAAATTTCATCACAAATAATTTTTTGATTTGTATCTGTATTATTTTTTAATAAATCATCTAATTCGAATTGATCAATAAATTTTCTATTTTTTTCTCCAAATACATACATATTATTTTTATTTTCTTCTGCATCAAAAATAATATCAATATTAGCTTGTTTAATATTTAATGAAATTAAACCTTCAAAACAACCTCCATTAATTGTGTCTTCAATAATTGTCGGATTTGTTGTAACACAATATGCATCTTCAATATTATTTGATAAATGTTTTAATAAATCACAACCAACATTAGTTTCATCACCAATCCCTAATGTTATATCAAATAATCCTTTATTCGTTTGATCATTAATTAAATCACAAACTAAACCACCTTCTGTATGTTTACCATCAGTTAATATAAATTTAAAAATAGAATATTCTGGATCGACTTTAATAATTTCATTTTTGACACATTCAGTTAATTTTTTGAAATTTGTGCTTCCACAAATTTGTAGATTTTTAACTTTTTCGATAATATCAGATATTGTTCCTGATGTCACATAAACATTACTATTATATTCTATTAATACGATTTTACTCAATGGTGAAATAATTTGAATCGTTGATAAAACAGTTAGTAATGGCATTTTAATTAGTTCAATTTTTTCGATATAATTGGGTAATTCATTCATATTTTCCATCATTTTTTTTAATTATTAGTTTAACAATAGTTTAACAATTTAAAAGGCTAACTTAAATAAGTACATATAGTTAAATTTTTTTCAATTTTTTATTAATATTTAAACCATCGGATGAATAATAGATGGAACCATCGTGTAAATTTGTAAGTATTTTTATTATTAATCATTTATAACTTTTAAGATAAAAATCGTTTGTATCTTTTTCTAATATTTTTAATTTACAAATTAATTATTTTATTGTTTTCGTCATTTATTATTTTATTGTTGTCATTATTTTGTATTTCTTCTTTCACATTATTTTGAATTATTTCGTTATCGTTAGCTTGTATATTTTTCGTTTTGTTGTCATTAAATTCTTTAGTTTTGTTATATATCAATAATTTAGCTTCATTAATTATCTCATCTCTTTCGTCCATTAATATATTTTTATGCATGATGATAATATGTTGTGCATTGTATATTTCTATCGTTCTATTTATAGGTTTTGATATTTTTTTTTTACAATTAGGTTGGACTATTTCTGTCATCTCACTTAGTTCAATTGCAGTATTATCAAATAATTTTTTTAATGTTTCAGTGCCAAATTTTTTCATCCATCTGTCATTGTCATAAACATCAATATATTGAGATCGCAAATTTGTTAACTGAATATTTTGTTGTTCTGGTATTTTTTTATTAAAATGTTTCATTTCGATCAATTTTAATACAGGTTTTTCTTCTCTAAATAATAAGTCCCTAATTTCTGGATAAGTATACCTATCAATATCTTCATTACCGAAATTAACAATTTTAATATTATTAACAAATTCATTATTTATAGGTCCATTAATAATTTCATTATTTATAGGTCCATTGATAATCACATTATTTATAGTTTTGTTTTTTGATGATTTTTTTTTAGCTATCAACATATTTTGATTTATTTCCATAGTTTCAATTTTTTTTTCTGCTGTTTCTAATTTTTGTTTCAATAAAACAATGTCCTCATCTTTTTTATTATTTGCATCATTTTTTTTAATTTCTTCTTCATAATTTTGATGTTTCTTCTTATGTCTATAAAAAGCTGTTCTTTCTTTATACAATTTATGACAAATTAGACATTCATATTTGTTGCTATTATTTGACAACATATTTGCAACATTTGACAACGGTCCAGCAACATTTAACAACATATTTGCAACATTCAATACTATTTCATTTTCTGTTTTAGTATCTTCGATATTTGTTATTTTTGATTTACATGGATTTTTTCGTTGCATATGTCTTTCAAAATTAGATTTTTGTGGAAATTGTTTACAGCAAACAGGACATTTATAAATCATGTTATATATTATAATTGTGTAATAATTAATTTTATATTAAAAAACGAGTAAAAAAAGAGTAAAACGAGTAAAAAACGAGTAAACGAGTAATTTTGACTCAGGGAGAGAGAGCCATACTTTTTTTTTCCAAAACCTTTTTAAAATTTTTAATTTTTTTCCAAAAAAGTTTTTTAAAATCTTATTTTTTTATTTTTTATCGACATCTAAAAATAATTAGTTAAAAAATTTAATTTATGATCAGAATATAATCATAAAAAAATTAACGATATTTACTAAAAAATATAATTACATGAACATTATGATTGTGGAATGTATTTATTAAATAAGATTACACGATGATTCACTCTATTATTCATCCAATATTTATTTTCGTTATAATAATTATAAAATATCTTTAAATTCATTTACCATCATATTTAAAGTTGTTTCAAATTTTATGTTAGATATTTCTATCATGTCGACAGGAATGTTTAAATCCAAAGTGTGTTCTTTTAATATTGGATCTAGCACATCGAATGATAAATTATTATCATTTATTAGCTTGTATAAATCAGAATACCAAACAACTAATTTAGAAGTTGTTTCAATTATTGTACCAAAACCAGATGTTATAGTTTTTTCTCGTAAATAACCATTTACGGTCATAATTTTTAGTAAATCTTTGATTTGATTTTCGGACAAATTTTTAAGTAAACCAAAAGTTTTACATTTATTGAACGAAGTAATTGTTTTTGATTTAGAACCTTTTAGAATTAGACAAATTTTAGTTGTACCTAATTTACATTTGATTAGAAATATGGTTTTAGCGATAATAAATATTGGATATAATAAATTTTCCATCGCTGTTTTATTAATTTCTTTTTGTCTAACACAATTATCACATTTTTTACAATTATAATCCTCACTAATATTTTCACCAAAATGACTTAATATAATTTTCCTCCTACAATAAGGTAACATACAATATCTTTCCATTTTTGATATTTGTTCATCTTTAAAACGTTTATAATTCACATCTTCGATAGATTTTAAAAAATATCTATTGATTCGAAAATCATCTTTGTCATAATACATTATACATTCAGATTCAATTCCATCTCTTCCAGCTCTACCAATTTCTTGATAATAAGATTCCATATCTGCCGGACATCCCCAATGAATGACGAGATGAATATTTTGATCAATACCCATACCAAAAGCAATTGTTGCGACAATAATATTAATTTCTTTGTTTGCGAATTTTTCTTGTATAGTTTGTCTAGATTTTGCATTTAGTCCAGCATGATAAACACCAACATTATATTTTTTAGTTTTTAATAATTCGCATACTTCTTCCGCTTTATCTCTTGTTTTACAATAAATAATAGAAAAATCATTATTATATTTATTTAGCAACGGGAAAATTGATGATATATCATTTGGCTTCCTATTGACACTGATTATTAAATTTGGTCTGTCAAAAGATGTTCTATAAACAATAACTTTTTCTAGTTGCAAAAATAATTTTATATCATTTTCAACATGTTTAGTTGCTGTTGCTGTTAAAGCCAATATTGGTATTTTAAATTCTCCAATCCATTCCTTAATACGATATAATCCTTGATAATTGGGTCTAAAATCGTGACCCCATGTTGAAATACAATGAGCTTCATCAATAGCAACAAGCGATAATTTTTGATGTGAAGCTAATTTTTTAATAAAATTTTCACAAGTTATTAAATACTCTGGTGTTAAAAATAATACCATCCCATTCATTTTAATAATTTTTTCACTAATTTCAGGATTATCATTTTCAAACGGATCATTCGAAATACCAAATAAATTTTCATATAAATCTTCTTTAATTTCTTGTTTTTTCTTTTTATTTACGTTGGAATGGAAACATGCAACTGGTATTCCAATTTTTTCTAATTTATCTTTTTGATCTTCCATTAATGATATTAATGGAGAAATTACAATCACTACTTTATCTTTATTTAATAAAAAAGGTAATTGATAACATAATGATTTACCATAACCAGTCGGCAAAATTGCAATTACATCAATTCCTTTTTGTAAGGTCTTAATAATTTTATATTGTAACGGTTTAATTGTTTTGTTTGGATAATATTGTTTAAATGTTGTTAATATATCATCTTCATTTTCTTGTTCATTTTCTTGTTCATTTTCTTGATTATCTTCTTGTTTATTTTCTTGTTGTGTTTGATGTGACGACAGTTTAATTTTTCGTGTCATTATTATATTACTTGTATTTTCATCATCAAATAAAGAAGTCGAAATTATTTTATGTTGATTTATATTTTCCATATAATGTTTGAATGTAATTATGTTAAATATATGGTTATATAATTAGTAATTAAAAAATCAATTTTTTAGTCATTTGATGATTCATCATCTGATTCATCATTAATGTTATATGTTAATTTACGATATAAGTATATAAAAATGTAGACAATAAATATAATAATTACTAATCCTAAAATTGTGGGTAAAATTTTATTATGTTTATATCCTGATTTTTTTTTTGTTATGATTTCGTTATCCATTTTTTGATCGACTTTTTGATCAACTTTTTTATCAACTTCTTGATCAACTTTTTTATCAATTTTTTTATCAACTTTTTTATCAACTTTTTTATCAATTTTTTTATCAGGTTTTGAAATATATGTTATCGATGGAAACCATAAATTACATTCTTTGTTATGTATTTTAATTTTATGTATTTTCATATTGTGTTTATCAAATTTGTATACTAATTTTTCTGTGTCGAAGCTACTTGACGCGATAATATTTTTATTATCATCTAAAATTTCAATTTTACCACCAACAATACGATCGCCACAACAATCTAATCTATTAAAAATTTGTATATGTGATATATTTATCATTTCACCCAAATCTATTAAAAACCATTCATCTTTGCCATTTTTAGTACGTGATATATTTTTGACATTATCTGCAATTAAATTTTCAGGTTTAAATTTTTCAGAATATATCGAGCTAGATAAAATTCGTTTACCTCGAGATATATTTATATTATTTAAATCAAATATTTTAATACCAGATAAATTTAAATATTCATACATTTTATTTTTAATTAAAACATATCGTCCACGTAAATGATTTTCATATGAAATATTTGTTTTAACATAATCAGTAAATTTTTTTTTTTCAAGTTCGGACATATTATTTATTTTTTTTTCGAGCTGTTTTCTGATTTCTAATTGATCATTAGTATTCACAACTTGTATTTCAGAATTATTTTTTTTTATTTCATTTTGTAATGCAGGAAACTGAATATTTTGTGTATTTTGATCTGTTTGAATTGTTTGACTTAATTTGTTCAATGTTTCTTGAATATTACCCATTTTATAATATATAAATGTATCACAGATTTTTTTTATATTTTATGATAAAACCAAAAATATATGCCCAAAACAATAAATATGACTAATATTAGCACAATATTATACCAAAATACACACGAATTTTTTTCATATATCAAATCATATAATATTCTCTCAAGTTTTTTATATTCTCTATAATGATTTTTAAGTTCTGTTTTATATTTATTTTCTGATTTATTATCATCTGTAAATTTTTCATTATATTTAGTATTATTAACATTGGTTAGAATAAGAGTTCGAAGTTTTGGTAAATTTATTAAATTATCATAATAATTGTTATTTAATATAATTTTTGATCTGAATACTTTATCATTTTTAAATAACAATATAAAATTATTAATCAGTTTATCGAATGAAAAATATTTTTTATACATTGGCGACATAATTAATTTATATTTATATTCATCGTTCTTCATAAATAAATTATTCAACACATTTTCCATCAATTTGTTAAATTCATGAGAAGAAATAAATACATCATAATATGTATTATTATTTATAATTTTATTTCTTATTTCGTTGTTATTTTTGAATTCATATTGTACTAACTCATTTCTTTTTTGATTTTTAATAATTTCATTAAAAATTATTTTATTTCCTAAAATTTCATTAAAAAAATCTTTATCATGTTTAAATGTTTTTATAAAATCATCAGGAAAAGTCATTGCGTCTGTCCATTTTGTGACAATGTTTTTATATGTTTTACTATCCATGAATATATATTATAAACATAGATATAAAAATAAAAATTTTGTTTTATAACAAATTATAACAATCACTGAATACCAACCATTATTCTATTTCTTGAACACCGATCTGATTATAATACCAAAAATATATACCCAACAAAATAAAAATAATTAATAATAATGTCATATATGACCAAAAATTACATGAATCTCTTTCGTTAATAGCTATATTTATTTTTTTTTTTAATTTCAATATCATCGTCTGATATTCTCGAATTAAATGTTTAATTATTTTTTCATCAGCACTTAATTTAATGTCGTTAGGTTTATCATGTTTAGAAATTTCTGGCTTATGTTCTGATTTAGGTTCTGATTTAGGTTTTGTAATTTCTGATTTAGGTTTTGTAGGTTCTGATTTAGGTTTTGTAGGTTCTGATTTAGGTTTAGGTTTTGGTTTAGGTTCTGGTTTAGATTCTGGTTTAGGTTCTGGTTTAGGTTCTGGTTTAGATTCTGGTTTAGGTTCTGGTTTAGGTTCTGGTTTAGGTTCTGGTTTAGATTCTGGTTTAGGTTCTGGTTTAGGTTCTGGTTTAGGTTCTGGTTTAGGTTCTGGTTTAGGTTCTGGTTTAGATTTTGTAGGTTCTGGTTCAGATATTGGTTGATTTTGATCATATTTAATTATTTTGTTATATTTATGTTCAAATTCAGTTAATTTTTCTGATTGTTTATTTTCTAATTTATGTAAATTATCTGTTATTTGTTGACTTAATGATTTGATATCTGTGACTGAAATATTTTCGAGTTTTGACATTTGTTGTTTATATTTTTTACGTATTTCTTCAATTTTAAGGTTATAATTAACATCATATTCTTTTTTAATTTGTTCTTCTTTATTGGTACTATCATTTAATTTTTTTTCTATTTTTTTAATTTCGTCGTCATATAAAGTTTGTTTAATTAAATGTTTTTTATTATCAAATTCTTGTTTATTAAAATTAAATTCGATATTAAATTCATCAATTTTTAAATTTGATATGTCTTCTTGTGTTTTTTTTTTTAAATTTAAAATTTCTTGATCAAATTTTTCGAGTTCATTTAAATAATTTAAAAAATTATTTTTAAAGTTACTAATAATATTTTTAACATTTTCATCATAATATTGTTGTGTTATTGCTTTTTTGTCTAATTTTTTGATATTTTCTAATTTTTCGAGTTCAATAATATTATTATTTATTCTTTTTTGTGATTCGATTAAAGATCTAAAATTATTATTTTCTAAATTCAAAATATTATTTTCAAACTCATTTTTAATATTATCATAACGACGTTTTAGATCTAATTTTTTAGTTTTTTTATCAATTTCAATAATATTATTTAATCTCTCCAAATCGATATTATTAATATTTCCTTCTTGTTTTTTTGTTTCATATTTTTTATCGATTTGTTGACGTTTTTTATTTAAATGATTATTTTCAATATCTTGTTTTTTATTATTCATTTGGTCGATTAAATTTCTTAAATCATTTTGATTTTTATTATTTTGTTCATATTTTTGTTGATAATATGAATATTTTTTTTCAATATAATTTATATTTTCTTGAAAATTAATATCAATAATTTGTGTTTTATCATCCGGACGTGCAAAAAAATTTTTAGATAATTTATTTATTTTTTCATCACGTTCTTTATTTTTTTGTTTAAATTCTTCATTTAATTTATTTATTTTGTTGTCAATTTTTTGGATCATTTCATTATTATTTTTAATTATTTGATCAAATTTTTGTGTATATTCTTTTTTAAAATCAGCAATATCTTGAAAATATTGTTGATCATCATTTGATGAATTAATTGAATTTATAACCATATTATGTGAATATAAAATAAGTGAACAAAATATTTGTTAATTTATAATAAATATTTTACTAATCATTTAAATAATTGAAATTATTGACACTACTTATATTTAATTATTTTGAAATAAATAATAATCAATAGCCGATTCTTTAATTATTTTTTCGAATTTAGAACTTAAATGTTCTTTAGTTTTTGCCATATTAAAAATATGTTCATCAACTGTAATGGTTCTATCATTTTTATTTGGAATTGTTTCTTTTTCTTTCTCAGCAATTTCTGTTGGTACAGTAGCAATATAAAAATATACTTTAACTTTTCTTTTTTCAGGATCAACATCTTTATGAGAACAGAAACGAATAGCTCGACCAACAACTTGTTCAATTCTTGACATATTCCAATATGGTTCCATAATATGAACTTGTTTAACTCTTAATAAACTAACACCTTCTTTAATTGCTGGTGAACCAAGAATTATTTTAATTTTTGACCCATTTTCATTTGATTTTGAATTAAATACTTCTTTCATTTTCTCTCTTTCTTCTAAAGATTCATCACCTGACCAAACAGTGTATCTATGTTTTCCGACACCATTATCTTGAAAATTAACAAATCCATAATGTTCCAGTATTTTAATAAAAGGCATCAACCCTCCATATTCTTTAAAACCAGAATAAACAAATACAGTACCTGATGATTTTAAAATTCTTTTAATTATCTGATAAAATTTTGTTGAATATTTTTCTAAATTATCCAAATCCATATTTCTAGATGTTAATGCATCAATTCCCGCTTTATTAACTTTTTTGTTAGGATATGCTATATTTGATATAATTCTACTGCCAATAAAAAAATTATTCGGTAAATTTAATAAATCAAGTTTATTTATTGGTCCTTCACGTTCTTGTACTATTTTATATGAATCAAATTGATATTTTGACATTGGACATTTAATTATTTTCTGTATTCTTTCTGGAAATACATATGAAGGAGCACCTTTATAATATGAGACAAGACCATTTAAACTTAAACGTAATTTTGATTCGTTTTTAATATCGTAATATGGTTTATCTTTTAAAATTTTATAACTAATATACTTATCATTAAATTTTTTACCAACAGGAAAATCTTCTTTAGGTCTTAAATAATTTAATGTTAATCCTAGTTCCATAGGTTTATCAAAAATTGGTGTTGCTGACATTATAACTATTCTTAATGAAGAAGGTGCCTTTTGAATAGTTTTTAATATTTCGCGATAATATGTACCATGTTCGGAAACAACATTTTGTACTTCATCAATTATTAATAATGCATTATCAAGAGTTAATTTATTTTTTTTTATTAACTCAACAAACTTGTTGTATGAATAAATATTATAATATTTATCAATACGTTTATTCACTATTTTAATCATTTCCGTGTATTCTTTGGACATTATGTTCATTTTTTTTAATTTTTCTCTCTCTTTATTTGTCATGTATATTTCTCCAGTACATTCAGATCTCAATTCTTTATAAAAATTACTTATTAATGATGCTGGACATATTATAATAATATTTTTTTTAAGTTTCCATTTTTCAGATATTTGAATAGCAGCACAAGTTTTACCAGCACCAATTTTATGATATAAAAGTAAACCTTTAAAAGAAGTATTAGGATTAATAAAATTGCTAACAAATAATTGAGGTAGTTGATAAGTAAATTTCTCAGGATAACATATTTGTTTAAATGAAGGTTCAATGTTTCCTATTTTAAATTTTTTGTATTTTTTATATATTTCTTTTTGAAATTTATCCACTTGATCCATTTCCATATATATAATAAATATTTTTTTTTCAACAATCCGCGATAAATTTATTAATTTTATTATTAATATTCTTAAGTATTTGTTCATTCGTTAAATCATCATTCCAATCTAAAACTAATACATGTGTTCCTTTTTTAATTTCACTTCCAATCCATTGTTCATGATATTCGTGTAATCTATTTAAATATGCAAACGGAATTGTTTTTTCTTCTTGTCTACCTCTTTTTTGTATTCGTTCCATTGCTTTATTTGGGTCGCATTTAAGATAAATAATGTTTTTTTTATTTGTTTTTGCAAAATATTTATCATAAAAATCACTCCACAAAATATACATCGAATATTCTAATTTATTTAAATCCCCATCATCAAATAACATTTTGGCAAATACATTTTTATCTGTTCCTATAGATCTATCTGAAAAGATTATTTTTTTACCAGAACTCATTATAGTGTCAGCCAAACGTCTTGCTTTAGTAATATATGATAAGTTTTGAAGTGAATATGCCCATCTTTTTTTATCTTCATAAAATTTACCCAAAATATTTTTCCCATTTTCATCTTGCATTTTTAACCATATATCTACTGGTTCTGAAACAAATGCCGCTTTTTTCCCAATTTTTATTGATTCTCTTAATATATCAAGTAGTGTTGTTTTTCCTACACCAATATTACCTTCGATAGCAATAATAATTGGATCTTTTTTTGATTTGTATTTATTATAAATATATGAACTAATTTCATAAAATGCCATGCATACTGGAACGATTAAATTTAAGTAATCCATAATATAATAATATTAATTACATATATCATTATATCGTTTTAATCTTAAATATTCAATTTTTTATATTGACATAGCTTTGCGGTTCCAATTTTTATTTATATAGCTTGTTCGTGAGTACATGAACAAGCTATATAAATAAAAAAATGAACTATCATGTTGTTCTATTATTATTTTTTTAATTATTATTTTTTTAATTTTTATTGAAGATATTAAAATTGAAGATATTAAAATTGAAGATATTAAAATTGAAGATATTAAAATTGAAGATATTAAAATTGAAGATATTAAAATTGAAGATATTAAAATTGAAGATATTAAAATTGAAGATATTAAAATTAAAAAAATAATAATTAAAAAAATAATAATTAAAAAACTTTTTGTAAAAATATTTTTTTAATTTTTGAAGGGTTTTTAAAATCATAGTTTGTCTCTCTCTCTCTGGGATAATTTTACTCGTTTTACTCGTTTTTTACTCGTTTTTTACTCGTTTTTACTCGTTTTTTAATATAAATTTAAATGTTATACTTATATAATATATATTATGATTTATAAATGTATTGTTTGTTGTAAACAATTTACACAAAAATCTAATTTTGAAAGACACATGAATCGAAAAAATCCATGTAAATTAAAAAAATTAACAAATGAAGATAATAAAACACAATTAGATGTAAAACAAAATGTTTCCAAATCGTTTCCAAACGTTTCCAAATCGTTTCCAAACGTTTCCAAAACATTTTCAAATAATGAAATAAAATATAAATGTTTAATATGTAATAAATTTTTATTGACTAGATCAGGATTATTTAAACATAAAAAGAAACATTTAAATTATGAAGAAGAAGTGAAAAAAATTAACACAAATAACAAAAATGAAGAAGAAATTATTTTATTAAAACAAAAATTAGAAATAACAGAAAAAAAATTAGAAACAATTGAAATGAATCAAATATGTTCGACAGCAAAAAAAAAATCATCAAAAAATAAAACTATAAACAATGGAACTATAAATAATGTGATTATAAATGGACCAATAAATAATGGTAACGTACATAATGGTCCTGTTAATAATGTTATGGTTAATTTTGGTAATGAAAATTTGACGAAATTTTCAGATAATGAAATTGAACACTTATTATTTAATGAAGAGAAACCTTTACTAAAATTAATCGAAATGAAACATTTTAATACAAAATTTCCTGAACAACAAAATATTCAGTTAACAAATTTAAGATCCAATTATATGGATGTTTATGAAAATAATATATGGTCAAAAAAATTAACTGCCGATACATCAACACAGTTATTTAATAAATCCGCAACTGAAATAATTTCATTAAAAAAAAATGTGACAAAAGAAAACCAAGAAAAAATATCAAAACCAATAAACAGAACTATTGATGTATATAGAACACAATTTATAAAAAAATATTTTGCACACAAAGATACTTATATAGCCGATAGAGATACTTTTCTAAACGAAACTAAGTTATTAATGTATAATAAAACAAAAGAATTTCATCATAATCAAATAACAAATAATGTAAAAAATAAAATAAATGAAAATAATGAAGAAAATAAAATAAATGAAAATAATGAAGAAAATAAAATAAATGAAAATGAATATAATAAAACTAATCAAATAACAAGTAACGAAATAAATGAAAATAATGAAGAAAATAAAATAAATGAAAATGAATATAATAAAACTAATCAAATAACAAGTAACGAAATAAATGAAAATAATGAAGAAAATAAAATAAATGAAAATAATGAAGAAAATAAAATAAATGAAAATGAATATAATAAAACTAATCAAATAACAAGTAACGAAATAAATGAAAATAATGAAGAAAATAAAATAAATGAAAATGAATATAATAAAACTAATCAAATAACAAATAACGAAAAAAATGAAAATAATGTAAATAATGAAGAAAATAAAATAAATGAAAATGAAGAAAATATAGGAGATAGAACTTTTTTGAATATGAAAAAACTTTTTCCTGAATATTTTGACTCTTAATTTTTTGATCAAATATAAATTTAATTATTATACCAATCTTAACATAAATAATCATAAATATAACTATGATAAGTTTTAACGCGACTACAATTTTTTATATGTTATCAATACACAATCATTGGTGGACCAGCGACTGTAATTTTTTTGTTATAATTATAACAAAAAACACATACGATTCATTAATCGATCTTATCGCATTATAATTTATAAATTTAATAAAATAAGACTAACTACAACTTTTTATAAATTTTTTAATTTTTTGAATTGTATCATTGTTATTAAATTCGCTATCATAGTTTAACACAAGAACATTATTTTCATTATTCAATTCATTTGCTATCCAACTTTCATGATATTTATGTAATGTTTTTAAAAAGTCGATATCAATATTTGATTCTTCTTTTCGTCCTCTTTTTTGTATTCTACTATACGCAATTTCAGGTGAACATCTCAAATAAATAATATTTTTTTTATTTTTAGACGAAATATACTTCTCGTAAAAATCATCCCATAAATTATATAATTCGTTTTCGAATTTACTTATGACTTTATTATCAACGAGCATTTTTTCAAAAACATTTTTATCAGTTCCTAAAGAACGATCCAAAAATACATATTTTTTATTAGAAAAACTAATTTGATCTAAAATACTTTTCATTCTTGTTAGGTAGACCAGATTTTGAAAAGAAAAAGACCATCTCGGTTTATCTTTATAATATTTTTCGAGAATATTTTGACAATCATTATCGACTAATTTGATCCATTTATCGACTGGTTCTGGAATAAAAATTGAATGCTTGCTAATATATTTATCATCTTTTAAATAATTTAATAATGTTGTTTTACCAACACCAATATTACCTTCAATTGCAATAACTATTTTATTTTTATTATAATTGTTGTATATACTTTTCAAATATTTAATAACGAATAAACATATTGTTACGACTAACAATAAATTTTTCATATGATATAATTTTAATATATATTATCTGTTTATAATCTTAAATAAAATAATTCAATTTTTTATATTTAAGATATGTGTTTAAGCATATCTTAAATATAAAATAATTAGATGTAGTCGTAAGACAAATTCAATTTTTTGTTATTGAAATTTATATGATTGCTTACTTTTGTTTATATAAAATTTATCAATATTTTTATCATTATTGTCGATAGGTAATTTGTTCCATTCATCAGTTTGTTCAGGAATAAAAATTAAACATTTATTTATGCATTTATTTCTGAACCAATTAATAAAGGAAATAATTTTTTCACTTACCATATCCATCAGACGTAATATATTTTAATTATTTTACATCTGATGGATAATAAAATGATTCATCGTGTTATATTATTATTATATATGTGTTAATATTTATATTATACATTATTTCTAAATATATATGTTTTAACTTTAATAATTTTATTAAAACAATAATATTGATAAAAAATTGAAACATTAATTGTTTCATAATTTGATGTTATAACTAATAATTGTTTAATTTATTATATGCTTAAATATTTATTCGATTATGTATATGCAAATATACCAACATTTAATGCATATTACTGTTTTGGTTTAGATTATACAAATCATTATGAAATTTATGAAACATTGAAAGCATATGGAATGTTTGTAAATCCGTTAAATATTATTTCGCATCAGTTTGATATTTTATGTCAAATTGATTATGTCACGACATCATGTATAATAACTGAAAAAGTAGTTGAAACTCTTATTGGAACATTAACAGATGTAAAATATGATAGTATATATGAATGTGTTGATGGTATATATAAAGTTATGATTGATGGTGGTTGTGATTTTTATCATACATTTGTATGTGAAGTAGATAAAAATAGGATTAGCATAATAGAATCAGATTGTGACAAACAACAACAAGTTAAGTTTAGATCATTTACTAAACGATCATTTAATAAATTTTTACGTCAAACCGATTACGATACAACATTTATTAAAATCGATAGAAACAAAAATTTGAAAAATATGATAAAGTTAATTGCTGACTCATGTGAAAAAATATTATGTGATCCATCATGTAATTTTTTGAGATCAGAAATTGATATGAACAAAATAAAAAAAATAATATAATGTCGCATGTCGTTTAAATTTTTATATTAAACATTTGTAAAATAGATTTATTATTTATTAAATTGAGTTTTTGTTGTGTTGAAATAATTGGATTACTTATTGTCTCAGAAATTTTAATGAATTTGCCTGATAACAGAATGGATCATTATTAATATTAGTTTATTAAAAAAAAATTAATACATTTCATTTGTGTACTTGTATTGAAAAAAAATTGAAAATATAATAAGTTAGTTAAATTAAATTCATTAACAGAAATTTTAACTATATCAACAATAATAATGTTTGATATCGTATTCATAATTATTGGTTTGTTATCAAGTTGTATATGTGCATTTAATTATTTGATATTAAGTTTATTAGTTGATGACAATATTAATTTACTTGTTTTCTTATTAATTTTATGTGGTATATTTTATATTGTTATTGGATTTAGTATTAATAAAAACGAAATTATTCGACCATCTATTATATTAAGTGGCATTATGTTAGTTTTAACGATATTTATGTTTTGGAATATGTTAGATAAATTAATTAAGTTACGTATTTGTGGATTTGGTGTGATTGTGTTACTAATAATTTCATATGTAATGACTCATTTAGTTAATGATAGAATTGATAATTATTATTAATTTTTTTTATTATCATAGTATTTATCATAATTGTCATTATATTCATTATCAAAATTATCATCATATTCATCATAATTTTGTGTTTCTTTTTTGATTTGTTTTGGTGGTGTTATTTTTTTAATTATTTTTTTATTTTTGATTTTATTTTTAATTTCAGTTTTAGTATTAGTTTCGTTTTTTATTTCATTTTTAATATCACTATTTATGTTTGTATTTTTTGTTATATCACCTAATTTTTCATTATTTTGTTTAGTAAGTTCTTCGATCCGATCACGTTCAGTTTGTGAAATTTCAAAACTTATTCCATTTCTTAAATTTGGAAAATCGGATTTACAATTGAGATCATAAATATCAGACACATCATTTATTGTGTTCATAAAGATATTTTAGTTGATTAATATAATTAATATTATAATATTAATTAATGTTAAGATTAATTTTTTCATTTTTTTTGTATAAACATATTAAAATATCATAATGGGAAATCATTTGAACATATATAAAAAATATGGACATTTAAAAGTAACAATTAATGATTACATACCTGACGAGATATTATTAATTATTTATGATTGTTTAGATCTTACGACATTACATAATATAATGTTATTAAATAAAAAATTTAACAACGAAATTCCATTTAATTTAATTATTAAAAAATTTACAGAATATTATGATTATATTGAAAAAAATATTATGAAATATCATATATTGTTTGATAAAATTAATAATAATTATGAACAACTAATTTATTTATACAATTTAAATAAAAATATTAACATTTTTAATATTGCTGCTGAATATGGACGTAATGATATTTTGTTGAGGTTAAAAGATGAATATTCGGAAATAAAAGGAACAGATGATGCATTTAATTTGGCTGTTGAAAATGATCATTGTGATACTTTAATATTAATAAAACAAAAATTTTCTTACATTAAAGGATCGCCTAATATTTGGTATGATATTGCTTATAAAGGAAAAAGCGAAATGCTTAAAATATTTGCTTTAGAATTTAAGAACTTAATACCAGATAAAAAATATACTCAATCAATTTTTGAAAATGCATTAAAAAAAGGTGATATTAATACATTAGATGTTATTAAAAAATATTATATTAAACAAAATTTATTTTTTACAATGTATGGTACGTTTAAAGAATATGATGAATTAATAGAAACTGATAATAAGGAAGTAATTTTATATTTGAGTAAAGAATATCCTAAAATTAGAGGAATTAAAAATAAATGTATATTAGTTATTTAAACATTTGGTTTACATAATTTGTTTATAAATGGATTTGTTACCCGAAGAAATATTATTAAATATATTAAAACATATTGATTTAATATCACTAAATAAAATTAATCAAACTAATCGATCTATTCATAATATTATTCCTTTCAAATTGTTTATTAAAAAATTTGCTGAACGTTACTATCAATATGCAAATACTAAATCCGAAATAAATTTTTTAAAAATAGTTAGTAATGATTTTGATAATCTTCTTTATATAAATGAGTTAATTCCGTCTATAAATATTTTTGATATTGCTGCACAATACGGACATGCTGATTTTTTAATTAAATTTAAAGAAAATTATAATATGATTAAGGGTACTAATAATGCTTTTGATCTCGCTGCATTAAATGGTAAAAATGATATTTTACTTTTATTAAAAAAAGAATTTCCTGATATAAAAGGAACTGAAGCATTAATTAATGCTTATGTTTTTGCAGCACGTGGTGGATTTAATGAAACAATTATATTATTGAATGAACAATTTAAATATATTAAAATTAATGATTTTGCATTCGATGAGGCAGCAATTAATGGACAATCGCATACTTTGTTATTATTCAAAGAACTATTTCCAAATTTACATGGTAGTATGAATATATTTGAAAAAACTGCTTATGCTAGTCAAAGTAATGTGCTAAAATTATTCACACAAGAATTTATTAATTTAATACCAGACAAAAAATATACTCAATCAATTTTTGAAAGTGCATTAGCGAGAGGAGATATTAATATTATGAAAGTAATTAAATATGATTATATCCCTAAAAACTTATTTTTTACTATGTACGGAACATTCAAAGAATATGATGAACTTATTAAAAAAGGAGATATTGACACGATTATTTTTCTTAAAAAAGAATTTCCAAAAATTACTGGTATTATTAATAAATTAAATTTGACTGATCTATATATCATGGCTGCGTCAAAAGGTAGAAATGATATTATTTTATATCTCAAATCAATAAATCCAAATGATTTGACAACTGATGTATTTAATGTGGCAATATTAAATGGGCATATTTCGACAGTTGAGTTGATTATAAATGAATTTCCAAAACTAAAAATAACTGAAAAAGCTTATGAAAATGCGGGTGTTAGAAATAGATTTGATATTTTGAAATTGTTATTTGAAAATTTTAATACTGAGCTATCGAATAAAACTGTTAATAATATTTGTAATATGGCTGTTAAACGAGGATTTGTTGATATGTTACTATTTTTTATTAATAATTATAAAAATATTAAAATAAGTTCTGAAGCATTTGAAAGTGCAGTTGAATTTAACAGAGATGAAATATTAATCATTATAGCTCATAAAATATTAAATTTTGAATATAATATTAATGATGAAAATAATAATGATGAAAATAATAATGATGAAATTGTGAATGGTAATTATGGAAAATATGGTAATATAAATATCAATAATATATCTAGGTACAATAGCATAGATCAATTAATTAGGAATAAACAACAAATTAAAAATTTATATCACACAAATCCGTATTGTATTGCCGCAAAATATAATTATGATACTACAATCATGATTTTAAATAAAGAATTTCCATCAATACAATGTACATCTGATGTATATTATGAAGCAGCAAAAAGTGGAAACAATAATATTATTTTGTTAATTAAAAAATTATTTCCATTAATTGGATGTACTATTGACGCATTTAAAATAGCTGATCAAAAATCAAATATTAGTACAATTAAAATATTGGAAAAAGAATTTCCTGATGTTTATATAAATTTTATTAAACAAAAAAAAGATATACCAAAAATAAAACCAATTGTTGATGCACATTTATTTTATCCCGATGTTAATATTGGTGATGAATTAATTTATGATTTAACTGATGATATAACTTATCCAACAGCTCCAACAACTTTTTATAATTATTATAAAAAAAAATCACCAGAAAAACCTAAACATAATGACAATAGCGATAATGATAGCAATAATAGCGACGACGATGATGATGATGATGATTGTGATGATGATATTGATTCTGAAATAATTACGCAATATATTAACAAATTATTAAAAACTGATCATGAAACAATACGTAATCAATTACAAATAATTGATGATTTTCCTGAAATGCATAAAGAAGAATACAATAATAATTATATTAACAACATGATAAATCAAATTGATTTAACTGGTATTGATATGGAAAAATTATCGCCGGAAATAATATTAAAATATGTTAAAAAGCTATTTAAAACAGATCCTAAAATAGTAAGACAATATTTAAAGCAAATTGATAATTTACCGTCGAAACATAATGATGAAAACAATGAAGATGGTAATGATAGCGATGAAAACAATAACCACAAGACGAAAAAAATAACATATGACTTATCAAAATAAAAAAAAATAATTTGTCTTATAATTGCATCTTTTTTTTATAAGTTTGTATAAATGCGAACTTATAAAAAAATTGTATTTGCCTAATGACTGCACCCAATTTTTTATATATAATAATAACTTGTTGCATATGCAACAAGTTATTATTAACAAGTTATTGTTATATATAAAAAATTGTATTTATAATTCTATGATATGATATATAAATATTATTAGTTATATAATATATAATATGTCAAAAAAGCTTGTTAAAAAAACTTCTAAAGAAGAATCAAAACAAAAAAATGATACAGAAATTAAAGTAATTGAAAATAACCCAATTGATGGCTCTTTTAATAATTATTTAGTTTTATCATTTAAAGGCACAAATATTGATAATGTTATTATGAACACATTAAGAAGAACTATTATGGAATTAGTACCGACGTATGCTTTTGATAAGAGTGATATTAATATTACAAAAAATACATCTGTTTATAATAATGATCAAATGATACTTAGAATTTCTTATTTTCCTGTCATCGGTATCGAAAATAATAAAGATAATATCAAACGATCAGCAGAACTAGAATATGAAGCTAGTCTCTCTAAATTTGAAAAAAAAATAGAAGATTTAACTATTTTAGAACAAAAAGAAATAGCAGAAAAAGCAGAAAAATCACAAAATTTAATTATGTCTGTGGAAGCTAAAAATTTATCAAATAATATTTTAAATGTTACGACAAATAGTCCATATGTTAAATTTTATTATAAAAGTAAAGCAATCGAATCACCATATAAAAAAGAACTACTAATTATTAAATTAAAAGCAGGAGAAGAATTTATATGTAACGCAACATCATCAATTGGAATTGGATTAAAAAATTCTAATTTTATGCCAAATACAGTATGTGTTTTTTCAGAACCAAATGAAAATGTTCCTTATTATTTATTCAATATTGAATCAAATTCTCAAATGTTAGAAAAAGATATTATATTACGAGCTTGTTCTATTATCGATATTAAACTTAATAATTTACTGAGTGTGATGACAACAAAAATATCTGAATACAAGAGCGAAAAAATTATTGATGAATATACGTTTGAAAAACAAAAAGAATTAACTGAATCAGAATCTGTCACAGAATCGGCTATCAGAAATTCTTCTGAAAATGCTCTTGAACAACATAGAATAAAAGGTTTGATTAAAATTGAAAATGAATCACACACTTATGGTAATTTAATAAGTCATATTATGCAAGATCATCCTGCAATTATATTCGCAGGATATAAAATTGATCATCCATTAATAAAGGAGTTAACGATTGGATATAAAACAGATGGGACTGATATTATAGATATATTAACAGAAGTTATAACCAAAATTCGTGATATATTTAATAATATTTATGTAAAAATAGATGCTCTTGTGATATAAAAATAGTTTAATTATTTTGTTTATTAAATAACATATTGTTACAATTATATTAAAGAAAAAATTGAAAATTATATTGTATACCAAGTCATTTTTATTTAATATGATATCTTATTTTTAAGTATAAATGGAGTACCCAGTTTCACGCGATTATGCAATTATGTATTCAAGTGCCCCGTTCGAAGTTATCGAACGAAATTTTAAAGAAAATCCTACACAAACTGAAGAAGAAATTGTTGCTATAGTTATCGATTTGATCAAAGGAAATGCAAAAAAATATAATTGTGCAGGTCTATATGTATCTGCAATTACAAGAATTTCTAACTATCGTAGTCGATCAAATTATCTTAACGTACTTGATAATTACCAAAACACTGAGTCAGAAAAAATTGAATTAATGATTAAATTTCCAACAGCAGTAGCCAAAAAATTTATTAATGAATGTCCAGATAATGCAATGACTTTTAAAATTGATGTGTCGTGTTCCGATAATATCGAACATTATAATTTATTACTTAAAAATGGTGTCGTTAGATATTTTGGACGGTATGCTGACAAATCATCGAATGGAAAAAATTTAAATATCATCGAAAATGAAGTTTCGAGGCTCCAATTTTTTATGTTTCGTATCGGACATGATAAAATTTGTATTTTTGATTCTGGTTCTTATCTAGGAACTAAATCAACTTGTTTTGAAGGTATTGTTGAAGGTCGTGAATATGGACGACAAATTAATCTTCTATCTGGATTTGAAACAATAAATGTTAAAATTGATCAATCATTTACAATATCGTTTGGATTAACTTATACGTTAAATTTTACTAGAACTAATGATATTCAACAAAATGATTTTATAAAGTATGATGCAATTGAAACTTCCGAAAATATGTATATTAAAAAAAAAATTCAAGAAAAAGAAAATATTAAACAAATCATCAATAAATATAATAATCTAACAATCATAGACAAAAAAGTAGTTATGCAATTAATTAATGATTTTAAAAAGGAAGCTGAAGAAGAATTAGCTAAAAAGAAAGCTGAAGAAGAACTAGTTAAAAAGAAAGCTGAAGAAGAACTAGTTAAAAAGAAAGCTGAAGAAGAACTAGTTAAAAAGAAAGCTGAAGAAGAACTAGTTAAAAAGAAAGCTGAAGAAGAATTAGCTAAAAAGAAAGCTGAAGAAGAATTAGCTAAAAAGAAAGCTGAAGAAGAACTAGTTAAAAAGAAAGCTGAAGAAGAACTAGTTAAAAAGAAAGAAGAAGAATTATCTAAAAAGAAAGAAGAAGAACTAGTTAAAAAGAAAGCTGAAGAAGAATTAGCTAAAAAGAAAGCTGAAGAAGAACTAGTTAAAAAGAAAGCAGAAGAATTATCTAAAAAGAAAGAAGAACTAGTTAAAAAGAAAGCAGAAGAAGAATTATCTAAAAAGAAAGCAAAAAAGCTAAAAAAAGCTAAAAAATTAGCTAAGAAATTAGCCAATAAAAATATGCAATTAGTTAAAAATTAATTTATGATAATAAAATAATATTTTTATAAACATAACAAATTATGTTTATAAAATATAAATAAAATTTTTACAGCTTATTAAAATCAAACACATTTTTTGCTACTTGATTAGATAAATTTTTATATCCGACTAATTTTCTTAAATCTTCATTATTGGCAAATGATAAATACATTGAATAAATATCTTGTGGAGAACAATAATATTTTAAATGATGTTTAACTTGTTCATAATTAACTTCATTTATCGATTTAACAGAAAAAAGTAGACGTTGAAGTTTACACATATTTCTAATTAATGCATTATGACCTTCTAACATATAAAAATCTTCTTCATTTTGTTGTATAAATGTGAATGTTGGATGTTCTTTTTTTTCTTTTTCGGTTAAATTTTTTGCGAATTTAGTAAAATGATTAAGGGTACGATGTAATAAGATAGCAACATAATTAAACGCAGCAATAATTTTTTGTTTTTCAGAATTTTGTTCAGTAAGTTTATTTTGTTGGTATTTATAAATATATTCTTCTTGTTTGGTATTAAATCGTGGATTATCCGCTAATGTTTTACCATATAATTTTGTGTAAATTCTGAAAATAAAATCATTATAATTAATAATTAATCCTTGAATATTTAGATCTTCATTATTAATCGTTTCTACTGAAGTTTCTTCTGGCTCAATAATGCCATTAATTGTTAATATATTTTGATAATTTTGTTTTTGCACAAAATTAAATGAGTTATTTCTATCTCTTACAGAAACAAGCATAATCGAAGGTTTGTTAATATTTGTTAAATGAGTATTTTGTGGATGAATAAGGACAAAATGATACGTATAATTCTGATTCATTAATACTTTTAATTTTTCAATATCAACAATATCAATAAACATATCGCCATGTGTTTTTTGTGAACCAAACTTTGATTCAAACATGTTGAACATTTTTTTTGTTGAAAAATTCCATTGATTACCAAAATAAAAAGCATTAATTGAAGTGCCCTCATATGCTTTATAAATAAGTGACTTATCATTACCAAGAAATTGATTTATAATTTCTAATGTAATTTTATCACGATTTGAATCATAAACTTTTGGACCCCCATACATAATAACATTAAATTCAGAGTCAATAATAATATTATTAAAATATTTTGTGATATAATTTTGAGATTCTGTTTTTGACACAGGTAGTTTATTTACTAAATTCCATTCGTTCGAAAACAAATAAAGCATTGTGTCTCCAAAATTAACTGATTTCCAATTAATAGAATATTCTGATTCCATGCTTACGAGTTCTAAAAATTGATTAATCGTAATGTCAACAGGTTTAATACCATTGATAAGGTTTTTAATAATAAGCTCAAGATTATGGGTATTGGACGATTGTTCCATAATTAAATATTAATATAATAATAGTTAATATATTAATCTTTATATAGAGTTTAAAAATCAATTTTTTTGCAATATTAGTGTGTTAAGGAAAATGAAAAAGGATAAACATATACATACTTAAATAATAAATAATATAAATATCAAAACACGATTAATGATATAACCACATGATGGAACATTTTATTATACATCTGATTGAATATATTT